>Ga0256879_1000060_pt1 | contig 19628 bp, 2 predicted proteins | sample MC6MC0437MT_FD_186346 | JGI IMG/M metagenome (GOLD analysis project Ga0256879, IMG submission 186346) | Metatranscriptome of enriched soil aggregate microbial communities from Iowa State University, Ames, United States - MC6-MC0437-MT... | ecosystem: Environmental > Terrestrial > Soil >... | reverse complement strand
CGGGCCTGGGCCATCCGCGCTTCAGCCTGGTCGAGGTCGGCACCGCTGCCGACGCCGCGCTGGGTACGCAACTGGATCTGGTCGTAGATGCGCTGGTGGCTCTTGAGGTTGTCCTCGGCCAGACGCACAAATTCGCGGCGGGTCAGCACGTCCAGGTAGACCTGGGCGACGGTCAGCGCGGTACGCTCGGAAGTACCCAGTAGCGAGTAAGCGCGAGAGTTAACGGTGGCTTGTTGACGCCCGACTTCACTGGACGTCGCAAAACCGTCAAAAACCATTTGCGAGAGACGTAAACTTGACTCGCTGCGGTTCAGGGTTTCGTAGTGATTACCGGAATTGGCACGGGTGGTGACGCTGTCGGTGCCCTCACGACCATAACCGCCGAGCAGATCGACCTTCGGCAGGTATCCACCTTTCGCCGCTCTTAATTGATAATCCGCCGCCAAACGACTGTTGACCCCTGCCTGAATCTCCGGATGGACATCCAGTGCCTGCTGCATGGCTTCTGGTAAGGATTGTGCTTGTACAAAAGAGGCGGCGAGAGCGAAGGGTACGGCGAAAAGCAGGAGCGAACGCATGGTAGGAATTTCCCAGAACTTCTTGTCTTGAATCACAGCAAAACGTGGCGCTGCGTCGGATGATGGCAACCAGATTGACCGTATGTCGGAAAGTTCAAAACAGGAACTGGATCACACGCTGAAGGACAGGTCGCCGCGGAAATATCAATGTGACATTAGTGGGGCGATTGTTTAGGATGGCACCCAGAAGGTCAATAGTTTGGCATAAAGTTAATAGCGAAAGAATCTAGCCAAATTATTGACGATTAGACGCGTCAAACTTGTTTCGCAAATTTTTAAAGTACGTCCAGACTGAATCGGCGCCCATGCCATCAGGTTCATGGAAGTCAACTGAACGTGACACCCCGGAGAGTCTTCAATGAGCAGTGTTGTTGCCATCGTCAAAAGCATTGTCGGTCAGGTATTCGTGGTGTCCCCAGAGGGCGTACGTCGCGTACTCGTTGAAGGCGATCGCCTGTTCGTTGGCGACCAGATCGACACCGGCCTCTCCGGCGCCGTGTCGCTTGAATTGGCTGATGGCCGCACGCTGGACCTGGGCCGCGAAACCCAGTGGAGCGCCAACGCGCCCGACTCCAGCACTGACCTGGCCGAAGCCACCGCGCAGGCTGCGCCGTCGGTAGCAGAACTGCAGCAAGCCATCGCCGCCGGTGTCGACCCGACCACCGCCCTTGATGCCACTGCTGCAGGCCCGAGCGCCGCCGGCACTGGCGGTGCCGCCGGTGGCGGTCACAGCTTCGTCATGCTCGACGCTACCGCTGGCCGTGTTGACCCGACCATTGGTTTCCCGACCGCAGGGATCAACGCTGCCGGCCAGGCCGCGCAAAACATTACTGGCGGCCAGACCACCGACACCACCACCAACGCCCTGCGTGATTCGACCCTGAGCCTCAGCGCCACGCCGTCCATCACCGAAGCCGGCGGCGTGCTGGTGTACACCGCGACCCTGACCCAGGCGCCGCTGACCGACCTGACCATCACCCTGTCCAATGGCGCGGTGATTGTGATTCCGGCAGGCGCAACCACCGGCACCGTCAACGTGCCGCTGGCGCCGAACGACACCGTTTATAACGACCCGACCCAGATCGATGTAACCGTTACCGGAACCACCGGCGGCAATGGCATCACCGTGACCTCGCCGACCACTCCGGCGACGACCCAGGTCACCGACACCATTGACACCACCACCGTCACCCTGACGGCCGGGCCGAGTGTCACCGAAGGCGGCCAGATCACTTACACCGCGACGCTGACCAACCCGGCGCAAACCCCGGTGACCGTCACCCTGTCGAATGGCTCGACGATCACCATTGGCGCGGGCCAGACCACCGGCACCGTCAACGTGCCGACCCCGGCCAACGACGTCTACAACAACGGCAGCACCGTCACCACCACCATCACCGGTGCCAGCGGCGGCAACTTCGAAAACCTGGTGCCGAACCCGACGCCAGCGGTGACCACCATCACCGATTCGATCGACACCACCAACCTGACCCTGACCGCCACCGGCACAGTGGTCGAGGGTGGTCAGATCACCTACACCGCGACCCTGACCAACCCGGCGCAAACCCCGGTGACCGTCACCCTGTCGAACGGTTCGACCATTACCATTGAAGCCGGCCAGACCACCGGCACCGTCAACGTGCCGACCGCGGCCAATGACGTCTACAACAATGGCGGCACCGTCAGCACCACGATTACTGGCGCTACCGGCGGCAACTTCGAAAGCCTCGTGCCAAACACCACGCCAGCGACCACCACGGTTACCGATTCGATCGACACCACCAGCGTCAGCCTCACCGCTACCGGTACCGTCGTCGAAGGCGGCCAGATCACTTACACCGCGACGCTGACCAACGCCGCGCAGACTCCGGTAACGATCACCCTGTCGAACGGCTCGACCATCACCATTGACGCCGGCCAGACCACGGGCTCGGTCAACGTGCCGACTGCGGCCAACGACGTTTACAACAATGGCAGCACCGTCAACACAACGATTACGGGCGCAACCGGTGGCAACTTCGAAAACCTGGTGCCGAACACGACGCCAGCGACCACCACCATTACCGACTCGATCGACGACACCAACCTGTCGCTGACAGCCACCGGCACCGTGGCTGAAGGGGGTTCGATCGTTTACACCGCGACCCTGACCAATCCTGCCGGCACACCGGTAACCGTGACCCTGAGCAACGGCTCGGTGATCACCATCGAGGCGGGCAAAACCACTGGCACCGTGACCGTTCCGGCGCCTGCGGATGATGTCTATAAAGACTCCGGCAAAGTCGAAGTCACCATCAAGGATGCGACTGGCGGCAACTTCGAGAATCTGCTGCCGAGCACTGTCCCGGCCGTGACCGAAGTGACCGACACCATCGACACCTCGACCGTGAAGCTGACGGCCGACACCTCGGTGGCTGAAGGTGGCACCGTTACTTACACCGCCACCGTTGGCGCGCCGGTCACCGGTTCGCCGGTTGTCGTGACTTTGGCTAACGGCCAAAACATCACCATCGCCGTCGGCCAAACCACTGGCACCGTCACCACCACCGCGCCGAACGACGCGCTGGCCGGCAACGCGCCGCTGAGCAACTCGATCACCAATGTCAGCGGTGGCAATTACGAAAATCTGGTCGCCGACAAAACCCCGGTTTCTACCAACGTCACAGACGTCGCCGACACCACCAACCTGTCGCTCAGCGCCACCGGCTCTGTGGCCGAGGGCGGTTCGATTGTTTACACCGCCACCCTGACCAACGCAGCAGGTTCGCCCTTCACCGTGACCCTGAGCAACGGCTCGGTGATCACCATTGAAGCGGGTAAAACTACAGGCACCGTGACCGTTCCGGCGCCTGCCGATGACGTCTATAAAGACGCCGGCAAAGTCGAAGTGACCATCAACAACGCCACCGGCGGTAACTTCGAGAACCTGGTGCCGAGCACCGTTCCAGCCGTCACCGAAGTGACCGACACCATCGACACGTCGACCGTCAAACTCACTGCTGACACCACCGTGGCTGAAGGCGGCACCGTCACCTATACCGCGACCATTGGTGCGCCAGTCACCGGTTCGCCAGTGGTGGTGACTTTGGCCAACGGCCAAACCATCACCATCGCGGTCGGCCAGACTACCGGCACCGTAACCGTCACTGCACCGAACGATGCGTTGACCGGCCATGCGCCGCTGACCACGTCGATCACTGACGTTACCGGCGGCAACTACGAAAATCTGGTGGCTGACAAAACTCCGGTCAGCACCACCGTCACCGATACCACCGACACCACCGATCTGTCCCTCAGCGCCACCGGCACTGTGGCTGAAGGCGGCCAGATCACTTACACCGCGACCCTGACCAATGCTGCAGGTTCGCCTGTTACCGTGACCCTGTCGAACGGTTCGGTGATCACCATCGAAGCGGGCAAAACCACTGGCACCGTGACCGTTCCGGCGCCAGCCGATGACGTCTATAAAGACGCCGGCAAAGTCGAAGTGACGATCAAGGACGCCACCGGCGGCGATTTCGAGAACCTCGTTCCGAGCACTACGCCAGCCGTCACCGATGTGACCGATACCATCGACACCTCGACGGTCAAACTGACCGCCACCGAGACTGCCGCTGAAGGTGGCTCCGTCACTTACACCGCCACCGTTGGCGCGCCAGTCACTGGTTCGCCTGTTGTCGTGACCCTGGCCAATGGTCAGAACATCACCATTGAAGTCGGCAAAACCTCCGGCATCGTGACCACCACCGCACCGAACGATGCGCTGAACGGCCATGCGCCGCTGACCAACTCGATCACTGGCGTGACCGGCGGCAATTACGAGAATCTCGTCGCCGACAAAACACCGGTCAGCACCACCGTGACTGACACCACCGACACGACTAATCTGACGCTCAGCGCCACCGGCACCGTGGCGGAAGGCGGCCAGATCACTTACACCGCGACCCTGACCAATGCTGCAGGTTCGCCTGTTACCGTGACCCTGTCGAACGGTTCGGTCATCACCATCGAAGCGGGCAAGACCACTGGCACCGTGACCGTTCCGGCCCCAGCCGATGACGTCTACAAAGACGCCGGCAAAGTCGAAGTGACCATCAAGGACGCCACCGGCGGCAACTTCGAGAACCTGGTGCCGAGCACCGTCCCGGCCGTAACCGATGTGACCGACACCATCGATACTTCGACGGTGAAACTGACGGCCACCGAGACTGCAGCTGAAGGCGGCACCGTCACCTACACCGCCACTGTTGGCGCGCCAGTGACCGGTTCGCCTGTTATCGTGACATTGGCCAACGGCCAGAACATCACCATCGAAGTCGGCAAAACCACTGGCACCGTGACCACCACCGCACCGAACGATGTATTGGCCGGCCATGCCCCGCTGACCAATGCAATCACCAACGTCAGCGGCGGTAACTACGAAAACCTGGTCGCCGACAAAACCCCGGTCAGCACCACCGTGACCGACACCGTCGACACCACCACCGTTTCGCTGACCGCCACCGGCAACGTCAACGAAGGCGGTTCGATCGTCTACACCGCGACGCTGACCAACCCGGCCGGCACGCCAGTGACCGTGACCCTGAGCAACGGTTCGACCATCACCATCGACGCCGGCAAGACCACCGGCACCGTGACCGTTCCGGCCCCGGCCGATGACGTCTACAAAGACGCCGGCAAACTCGAAGTGACCATCAAGGAAACCTCGGGCGGCAATTTCGAAAGCCTGGTGGCCAATCCGACGCCAGCGGTGACCAACGTTGCCGACACGATCAACACCACGCACCTGACCCTCAGCGCTGAAAGCTATGTGCTCGAAGGCACGTCGATCACCTACACCGCGACTCTGACCAACGCCGCGCAAACGCCGGTCACCGTCAACCTGAGCAACGGCCAGACCATCACCATCGAGGCTGGCAAAACCAGCGGTTCGGTGACCATCGCCGCGCCGAGCGACGACGTGTACAAAGACGTCAGCAAGCTCACCGTGACCATGACCGACGCCACTGGCGGCAACTTCGAGAAGCTTGACGTCAGCAAGACCCCGGTCAGCACCACCGTCAATGACACCGTCGACAAAACCACGCTGACCCTCAGCGCCAGCGACACCGTCAGTGAAGGTGGCCAGATCACCTACACCGCGACCCTGAGCAATCCGGCCGGCACCGCCATGACCGTGACCCTGGCCAATGGCGCGGTGATCAACATCGCTGCCGGCGCCACCAGCGGTTCGGTGAACTTCGCTGCGCCTGCCAATACGCCGTACATCGACGGCGGCAAGGTACAGACCGCGATTGCCAGCCACAGCGGCGGCAACTTCGAGCAGGTCGATGCCGACCGTTCGGCGGTGGTTACCACCGTCACCGACACCGTCGACACCACCAATATCAGCCTGAGCGCCACCACTTCGGTTGCCGAGGGCGGCTCGATCGTCTACACCGCGAGCCTGACCAACCCGGCAGGCACGGCGATGACCGTGACCCTGAGCAACGGTGCGGTGATCAACATCGCCAAGGGCGCGACCACTGGCACCGCAACCGTCGCAGCACCCGCCGATGATGTGTACAAGGACGCCGGCAAGGTCGACGCCAGCATCACCAAGACCACCGGCGGCAACTTCGAGAACCTGGTGGTCGACAAGACCCCGGCGGTCACCGACGTGACCGACACCATCGACAACAGCACCGTTTCGCTGACCGCCACCGCCAGCACCGTTGAAGGCGGCGTGGTGGTTTACACCGCGTCCGTCACCGCGCCGGTGACCGGTTCACCGGTTGTCGTGACCCTGTCCAACGGCCAGACCATCACCATTCCGGTCGGCGCCAGCAGCGGCAGCGTCAACTTCACCGCACCGAACGATGCACTGGCCGGCGGCAACACGCTGAGCGTGAAAATCGACGGCGCCAGCGGCGGCAATTACGAAAACCTTGTGGCCGACAAAACCCCGGCCGTGACCTCGGTGACCGACACCGTCGACACCACCAACCTGTCGCTGAGTGCGACCGGCACCGTGGCTGAAGGTGGTTCGATTGTTTACACCGCAACCCTGACCAACCCGGCTGGCACGCCGGTGACCGTGACCCTGAGCAATGGCTCGGTGATCACCATCGAAGCGGGCAAAACCACCGGCACCGTGACCGTTCCTGCGCCTGCCGATGACGTCTACAAAGACGCCGGCAAAGTCGAGGTCACGATCAAGGACGCCACTGGCGGCAACTTCGAGAACCTCGTTCCGAGCACCACGCCAGCCGTGACCGACGTCACTGACACCATCGACACCTCGACCGTGAAACTGACGGCCGACACCACTGTGGCTGAGGGCGGCACTGTTACTTACACCGCTACAGTCGGCGCGCCGGTCACCGGTTCGCCAGTCGTCGTGACCTTGGCCAATGGTCAGAGCATCACCATTGAAGTCGGCAAAACCACTGGCACCGTGACTTTCACTGCGCCGAACGATGCACTGACCGGTCAGGCGTCGCTGGGTAATTCGATCACTGGTGTCAGCGGCGGCAACTACGAAAACCTGGTGGCCGACAAGACTCCGGTTTCCACCACCGTCACCGACACCATCGACACCACTGACCTGTCGCTCAGCGCCACCAACTCGGTCGCCGAGGGCGGTTCGATCATCTACACCGCGACCCTGACCAACCCGGCTGGCTCGCCGGTGACGGTGACCCTGTCGAACGGTTCGGTGATCACCATCGAAGCCGGTAAAACCACTGGCACCGTAACCGTTCCTGCTCCGGCTGATGACGTCTACAAAGACGCCGGCAAAATCGAAGCGACGATTTCGACCGCCACCGGTGGCAACTTCGAAAACCTGGTATCGAGCACTGTCCCGGCCGTGACCGAAGTCACCGATACCATCGACACCACCACCGTCAAACTGACCGCCACCGAGTCGGCCGCTGAAGGTGGCACCGTCACGTACACCGCCACCGTCGGCGCGCCAGTCACCGGCTCGCCGGTCGTCGTGACCTTGGCCAACGGCCAAAACATCACCATCGAAGTCGGCAAAACCACCGGCACCGTAACCACCACCGCACCGAACGATGCGCTGACTGGCCATACGCCGCTGACCAACGCGATCACCGACGTGAGCGGCGGCAATTACGAGAACCTCGTTGCCGACAAAACTCCGGTTTCGACCACTGTTACTGACACCGTCGACACCACCAACCTGTCGCTCACTGCGACCGGCACCGTGGCGGAAGGCGGCTCGATTGTTTACACCGCAACCCTGACCAACCCGGCTGGCACGCCGGTGACCGTGACCCTGAGCAATGGCTCGGTGATCACCATCGAAGCGGGCAAAACCACTGGCACCGTGACCGTTCCTGCGCCTGCCGATGACGTCTACAAAGACGCCGGCAAAATCGAAGTCACCATCAAGGACGCCACCGGCGGCAACTTCGAGAACCTCGTTCCGAGCACCACCCCAGCCGTAACCGACGTCACTGACACCATCGACACTTCGACGGTCAAACTGACCGCCACCGAGTCAGCATCTGAAGGTGGCACCGTCACCTACACCGCGACTGTCGGCGCACCGGTGACCGGTTCGCCGGTTGTCGTGACCCTGGCCAACGGCCAGAACATCACCATCGAAGTCGGCAAAACCACTGGTACCGTGACCACCACTGCGCCAAACGATGCGCTGACTGGCCATGCGCCGCTGACCAACGCGATCACCGACGTGAGCGGAGGCAACTACGAAAACCTCGTGGCCGACAAAACTCCGGTCAGCACCAACGTGACTGATACCGTCGACACCACCAACCTGTCGCTCAGCGCCACCGGTTCGGTGAACGAAGGTGGCCAGATCACCTACACCGCGACCCTGACCAATGCCGCTGGCTCGCCGGTCACCGTGACTCTGTCGAACGGTGCCGTGATCACCATCGACGCCGGCAAAACCACCGGCACCGTCACCGTCGATGCACCGAAAGATGACGTCTACAAAGATGCCGGCACCGTTGAAGCGAGCATCAAAGGCGCGACCGGTGGCGACTTCGAAAACCTGGTCACCAGCACTGCCCCGGCCGTCACCACCGTCAATGACACCATCGACACTTCCACCGTATCGCTGACCGCCACGGCGAATGTCGCCGAAGGCGAAACCGTGGTCTACACCGCGACCGTGACCGCGCCAGTCACTGGCTCGCCGGTTGTCGTAACTCTGTCCAACGGCCAGACCATCACCATCGCCGTCGGTGAAACCACCGGATCAGTGAACTTCGTTGCACCGAACAGCCCATTGGCCGGCGGCAGCTCGCTGAGCGTGACCATCGACGGCGCCACTGGCGGCAACTACGAAAAACTCGCGGTCGACGGCAAGTCCGCCGACACCGCGGTTTCGGACACCACTGACACCACCAACCTGAACCTGACCGCGACCGATTCGGTGGCTGAAGGCGGCTCGATCGTTTACACCGCGAGCCTGACCAACCCGGCCGGCACCCCGGTAACCGTGACCCTGTCGAACGGTTCGGTAATCACCATCGAGGCCGGCAAAACCACCGGCACCGTGACCGTTCCAGCGCCTGCCGATGACGTCTACAAAGACGCCGGCAAAGTCGAAGTGACGATCAAGGAAGCAACCGGCGGCAACTTCGAGAATCTGGTGCCGAGCACCGTGCCGGCCGTGACCAACGTCACCGACACCATCGACACCACCACCGTCAAACTCACCGCGACCGAATCGACGGCTGAAGGCGGCAGCGTGACTTACACCGCGACCGTCGGCGCGCCAGTCACCGGTTCGCCTGTCGTCGTGACACTGGCTAACGGTCAGACCATCACCATTGGCGTTGGCCAAACCACCGGCACCGCGACCACCACCGCGCCGAACGATGCATTGAGCGGTCACGCGCCGATCACCAATGCGATCACCGAGGTGAGCGGCGGCAACTTCGAAAATCTGGTGGCGGACAAGACCCCGGTTTCGACCAATGTCACCGACACTGTCGACACCACTAACCTGTCGCTGACTGCGACCGGCACCGTTGCGGAAGGTGGTTCGATCATCTACACCGCGACGCTGACCAACGCGGCTGGCTCGCCAGTCACCGTGACCCTGTCGAACGGCGCTGTGATCACCATCGAAGCGGGCAAGACTTCCGGCACAGTCACCGTTCCCGCTCCGGCCGATGACGTCTACAAAGACGCTGGCAAAGTCGAAGCGACGATCTCCACCGCTACCGGTGGCAACTTCGAAAATCTGGTGCCGAGCACTGTTCCAGCCGTCACCGAAGTGACTGACACCATCGACACCTCGACCGTCAAACTGACGGCCGATACCTCCGTGGCCGAAGGAGGCACCGTCACTTACACCGCCACGGTTGGCGCGCCGGTTACCGGTTCGCCGGTTGTCGTGACCCTGGCCAACGGTCAGACCATTACCATCGGCGTCGGCCAGACCACCGGCACCGCCACCACCACCGCGCCGAACGACGCATTGACCGGCCACGCGCCGATCACCAATGCGATCACTGAGGTCAGCGGCGGCAACTACGAAAATCTGGTGGCGGACAAAACACCGGTCAGCACCACCGTGACCGACACCGTCGACACCACCAACCTGTCGCTCAGCGCGACCGGTTCTGTGGCTGAGGGCGGCTCGATCATCTACACCGCGACATTGACCAACGCAGCTGGCTCGCCAGTCACCGTGACCCTGTCGAACGGTGCGGTGATTACCATCGAAGCCGGCAAAACCACTGGCACCGTGTCCGTTCCAGCGCCAGCCGATGATGTCTACAAAGACGCGGGCAAAGTCGAAGCGACGATTTCGACCGCCACCGGTGGCAACTTCGAAAACCTGGTGCCGAGCACTGTTCCGGCTGTGACCGAAGTCACCGATACCATCGACACCTCGACCGTCAAACTGACGGCCAACACCTCCGTGGCCGAAGGCGGGACCGTCACTTACACTGCCACTGTTGGCGCTCCGGTAACCGGTTCGCCGGTCACCGTAACGCTGGCCAATGGTCAGAACATCACCATCGAAGTCGGCAAAACCACCGGCACAGTGACCTTCACCGCACCGAACGATGCGCTGACCGGCCACGCGCCGCTAACCAACTCGATCACCGGCGTGACCGGCGGCAACTACGAGAACCTCGTTGCCGACAAGACACCGGTTTCGACCAATGTCACCGACACTGTCGACACCACCAATCTGTCGCTGACTGCGACCGGCACCGTTGCGGAAGGTGGTTCGATCGTCTACACCGCGACGCTGACCAACGCGGCTGGCTCACCAGTGACCGTGACGCTGAGCAACGGCGCAGTGATCACCATCGAAGCCGGTAAAACCACTGGCACCGTCACCGTCGCAGCGCCAGCGGACGACGTTTACAAAGACGCCGGCAAGGTAGAAGCGACAATCTCCACCGCTACCGGTGGCAACTTCGAAAACCTGGTGCCGAGCACCGTTCCGGCCGTGACCGAAGTCACCGATACCATCGACACCTCGACCGTCAAACTGACGGCCGATACCTCTGTAGCTGAAGGCGGCACCGTCACTTACACCGCCACTGTCGGCGCTCCAGTAACCGGTTCGCCGGTCACCGTAACGCTGGCCAATGGTCAGAACATCACCATCGAAGTCGGTAAAACCACCGGCACCGTGACCTTCACCGCACCGAACGATGCGCTGACCGGTCAAGCGCCACTGACCAACTCGATCACCGGCGTTACCGGCGGTAATTACGAAAACCTGGTGGCCGACAAGACTCCGGTTTCGACCACGGTCACCGATACAGTCGACACCACCAACCTGTCGCTGACCGCGACCGGCTCGGTGAACGAAGGTGGCCAGATCACCTACACCGCGACCCTGACCAACGCGGCTGGCTCACCAGTCACCGTGACGCTGTCCAACGGCGCCGTGATCACCATCGAGGCCGGTAAAACCACCGGCACCGTCACCGTCGCTGCGCCGGCGGATGACGTTTACAAAGATGCAGGCAAAGTCGAAGCAACCATTACCACCGCCACCGGTGGCAATTTCGAGAATCTGGTGCCAAGCACTGTGCCGGCCGTGACCAATGTCACCGACACCATCGACACCACCACTGTGAAACTGACGGCGACAGAGTCGGCAACTGAAGGTGGCAACGTCACCTACACCGCGACTGTCGGCGCGCCAGTCACCGGCTCGCCGGTTGTCGTAACCCTGGCCAACGGTCAGACGATCACCATCGGCGTCGGCCAGACCACCGGTACCGCGACCACCACGGCGCCAAACGACGCATTGACTGGCCACGCTCCGCTGACCAACGCGATCACTGACGTAACAGGTGGCAACTTCGAGAACCTTGTTGCCGACAAGACCCCGGTTTCGACCAACGTCACTGACACTGTCGACACCACCAATCTGTCGCTCAGTGCTACCAATTCGGTCGCTGAAGGTGGTTCGATCGTTTACACCGCGACCCTGACCAACGCCGCTGGCTCGCCAGTGACCGTAACCCTGTCGAACGGCGCCGTAATCACCATCGACGCCGGCAAAACCAGCGGCACCGTGACCGTTCCGGCACCTGCCGATGACGTCTACAAAGACGCCGGTACCGTGCAGGCGACGATCAGCACCGCCACCGGTGGCAACTTTGAAAATCTGGTGCCGAGCACTGTTCCCGCCGTCACCAGCGTTACCGACACGATCGACACCACCACCGTGAAATTGACGGCCACCGAGTCGGCGGCTGAGGGTGGCAACGTTGTCTACACCGCAACCGTCGGTGCACCAGTCACCGGCTCGCCAGTTGTCGTGACTTTGGCCAATGGTCAAACCATCACCATCGGTGTGGGCCAGACCACGGGCACCGCAACCACCGCAGCGCCAAACGATGCATTGACTGGTCATGCGCCACTGACTAACTCGATCACCAACGTGACCGGTGGCAACTACGAGAATCTCGTGGCTGACAAAACCCCGGTCAGCACCAACGTGACCGACACTGTCGACACCACCAACCTGTCGCTCAGTGCGACCGGTTCTGTGGCTGAAGGCGGTTCGATTGTTTACACCGCTACGCTGACCAACGCCGCTGGTTCGCCAGTGACCGTGACGCTGAGCAACGGCGCCGTGATCACTATCGACGCTGGCAAAACCACCGGCACCGTGACCGTTCCAGCACCTGCCGACGACGTTTACAAAGACGCCGGCACCGTGCAGGCCACGATCAGCACCGCCACCGGTGGCAACTTTGAAAATCTGGTGCCGAGCACGACTCCGGCTATTACCAGCGTCACCGATACCATCGACACCACAACGGTGAAACTGACCGCGACCGCCACTGCCGCTGAAGGCGGTAACGTCGTCTACACCGCAACTGTCGGCGCGCCAGTGACGGGCTCGCCAGTCGTGGTCACCCTGTCGAACGGTCAGACCATCACCATCGGCGTTGGCCAGACCACCGGCACCGCGACCACTAAAGCGCCAAACGACGTATTGACCGGTCATGCACCGCTGACCAACGCGATCACCGACGTAACCGGCGGTAACTTCGAAAACCTCGTGGCTGACAAAACGCCGGTCAGCACTACGGTGACCGACACTGTAGACACCACCAATCTGTCGCTCAGTGCTACCAATTCGGTCGCTGAAGGCGGTTCGATTGTTTACACCGCGACCTTGACCAACGCCGCTGGCTCGCCAGTGACCGTCACCCTGTCGAACGGCGCCGTAATCACCATCGACGCTGGCAAAACCACCGGCACCGTAACCGTTCCAGCGCCAGCCGATGACGTCTACAAAGACGCCGGTACCGTGCAAGCGACGATCAGCACCGCCACCGGTGGCAACTTCGAAAACCTCGTGCCGAGCACGACTCCGGCCGTGACCAGCGTCACCGACACGATCGACACCACCACCGTAAAACTCACTGCAACCTCAACTGCAGCCGAGGGCGGCAACGTTGTCTACACCGCAACTGTCGGCGCGCCAGTCACCGGTTCGCCGGTTGTCGTGACCCTGGCCAACGGCCAGACCATCACCATTGGTGTTGGCCAGACTACGGGGACTGCGACCACTACCGCACCAAACGATGCGTTGACCGGTCACGCGCCGCTGACCAACTCGATCACCAACGTCACTGGCGGCAACTACGAAAATCTCGTAGCCGACAAGACACCGGTTTCGACCAACGTCACTGACACCGTCGACACCACCAATCTGTCGCTGTCCGCGACCGGCTCCGTAGCCGAGGGCGGTTCGATCGTTTACACCGCAACCCTGACCAACGCCGCTGGCTCGCCAGTGACCGTCACCCTGTCGAACGGCGCCGTGATCACCATCGACGCCGGCAAAACCACCGGCATCGTGACCGTTCCAGCGCCAGCCGATGACGTCTACAAAGACGCCGGCACCGTGCAGGCGACGATCAGCACCGCTACCGGTGGCAACTTCGAAAACCTGGTACCGAGCCCGACTCCGGCTATCACCAGCGTCACCGATACCATCGACACCACTACCGTGAAGCTGACGGCAACGGCCACTGCGGCAGAGGGCGGCAACGTCGTCTACACCGCGACCGTCGGAGCTCCAGTCACTGGCTCGCCAGTTGTGGTCACCCTGTCGAACGGTCAGACCATCACCATCGGCGTTGGCCAGACCACCGGCACCGCAACCACCACGGCGCCAAACGACGCACTGACTGGTCATGCACCGCTGACCAACTCGATCACCAACGTCACGGGCGGCAACTACGAGAACCTGGTCGCCGACAAGACTCCGGTCAGCACCACTGTGACCGACACCATCGACACCACCAACCTGTCGCTGACTGCGACCGGCACCGTAGCCGAGGGCGGTTCGATCGTTTACACCGCGACCCTGACCAACGCCGCTGGATCGCCAGTCACCGTAACCCTGAGCAACGGTTCGGTGATCACCATCGACGCCGGCAAAACCAGCGGCACCGTGACCGTTCCAGCGCCAGCCGATGACGTCTACAAAGACTCCGGCAACGTCCAGGCAACGATCAAAACCGCCACCGGGGGCAGCTTCGAGAACCTGGTGACCAGCACCACGCCAGCCGTGACCAGCGTCACCGACACCATCGACACCACCACCGTGAAACTGACCGCCACCGGTTCAGCGGCTGAAGGCGGCAACGTCGTCTACACCGCCACGGTTGGCGCACCGGTAACCGGTTCGCCAGTCGTCGTGACCCTGGCCAACGGTCAGACCATCACCATCGGGGTCGGCCAGACCACGGGCACCGCAACCACCACGGCGCCAAACGACGCACTGACTGGTCATGCACCGCTGACCAACTCGATCACCAACGTCACGGGCGGCAACTACGAAAACCTCGTGGCCGACAAAACCCCGGTGAGCACCACCGTGACGGACACCGTCGACACCACCAACCTGTCGCTGTCCGCGACCGGCACCGTGGCCGAAGGTGGCCAGATCACTTACACCGCGACCCTGACCAACGCCGCTGGCTCGCCAGTCACCGTGACGCTGTCCAACGGCGCCGTGATCACCATCGACGCCGGCAAAACCACTGGCACCGTGACCGTTCCTGCTCCGGCCGATGACGTCTACAAAGACGCCGGCACCGTGCAGGCCACGATCAGTAACGCAACGGGCGGCGGCTTCGAAAATCTGGTGACCAACAACACGCCAGCCGTGACCAGCGTCACCGACACCATCGACACCACCACCGTCAGCATCACCGGCAGCAGCTCAGTGACCGAAGGCCAGACCGCCAGCTACACGGTCAGCCTGAACCACCCGGCGCAAACCGAAGTGACCCTGAAAATCGTCTACAGCGGCACCGCCGCCGACGGTTCGGACTTCACTGGCGTTTACACCGTGAAGATTCCGGCAGGTGCGAGCAGCGCGCAGTTCAACATCGCCACCATCGATGACAAGATCACCGAAGGCACCGAGAACTTCGTGGTCAAGATCGATTCGGCCACCGGTGGCAACTTCGAGAACCTCGCGGTCAGCGCCACCAACGGCAGCGTCAGCACTTCGATCATCGACAACGATGCGCCGCCCGTGCTCGACCTGGATGCCAACAACTCCAGCGGCGCCAGCGGTGCCGACTACAAGGTGACCTTCACCGAAAACACCCCGGGCGCGGGCGTATCGATTGCCGACACCGACATCAGCATCACCGATCCGGACAGCACCATGCTCACCGGCGCCACCGTGGTCCTGACCAACCGTCAGGACGGCGATGCGCTGAACCTCGGCAACAGCGTCAACGGCATCACCATCAATGCCAACAGCACCAACGGCACCGTGACCCTGACGCTGTCGGGCAACGCGACACTGGCCGACTACATGCAGGCCATCAAGAACATCAGCTTCACCAACGGCAGCGAAAACCCGAGCACCGTACCGCGGATCATCACCGTGACCGTGACCGATGGCGGCAACTACTCCAACACCGCGACCACCACGGTCAACGTAGTGGCAGTCAACGACGCACCGGTTGCTGCGCCGAGCAATGTCACCGGCACCGAAGACACCCCGCTAGTGCTCGGCTGGTCGACCTTCGGCGTGACCGACGTCGACAGCCCGGCCAGCAGCCTCGGCATCAAAATCACCCAACTGCCGGGCGAAGGCAAACTGCAGTACCTGGACGGCTCGACCTGGAAAGACGTCGCCAACAACCAGACCTTCAGCAAGGCTGACATCGACGCAGGCAAACTGCGCTTCCTGCCGGATGCCAACGAGTCGGGCGTCAACGGTTACGGCGGCAGCGGTCTGGGCAACAATCAGGCGGACTACGCGCAGATCAAGTTCCAGCCAACCGACGGCCAACTGCTAGGCAACACCGGCACCGTGAAGATCGACATCACGCCAGTGGCGGATGCCCCGACCGTGAGCGTTGCCGACAATAGCGTGAAGTCCACCGGCCTGATCAAGGAAGTCTGGACCGGTCTGGCGGGTCTGGGCACTAACGGCAACGGCGCGGATTCGACCACGTTGAAAAACGTCATCGACGGTGCCGGTAAACCGAACTCCAGCGGCTCGGTGACCAATGTGCAGTCCGACGGTAGCGTTGCGGCGGGCACGGCATCGAAGACGTCAGGCCTGATTTATCTGGAAGCCGGCAAGACCTACACCTTCAGCGGTATTGCCGATGACAGTTTGTTGATCACGATCGGCGGCAAGAGTGTGGCTTCGGGGACCTGGGGCGCGGGCGGCGCCATTAATGGCTCGTTCACTCCGACCACCAGCGGTTACTACACTCTGGACATCTACCACCACAACCAGAGCGGCCCGGGCAGCTACGACGTCAACCTGTCGGTCAACGGCAGCACGCCAATCGACCTGAGCAGCGCCGGCGTGCCGATCTACACCGGCGTGCAGGATCTGATCAATTCGGGCGTGACTGTCTCCGATCTGCACGGCAGCAACGGCGAAGGCTATTACGACGGCTACAAACTCAACACCGGCGCCGAAGGCACCACGGTGAAACTGTCGGCGATCACCACCGCCCTGACCGACACCGACGGCTCGGAAACCCTGAGCGTGAAGATCAGCGGCGCACCGGTCGGCTCGGTGCTCAGCGATGGCGCGGGTCACACCTTCACCGTCACCGCCAGCAGCGGCGACGCCAACGTCACTGGCTGGAACCTCGGCAGCCTTACCGTAACGCCACCGCCGTACTACAACGGCCAGTTCAACCTGACCGTGACCTCGACCTCCACCGAGATGGTCGGCGGCTCGGCCAGCAGCACCGCGACCATTCCGGTTACCGTGGTGCCGGCGGTGTACAGCGCCGTGGTTGCGACATCAGGAGACGACACCTTCAGCGGCACCGATGGCAACGACATCATGGTCGCCGACATCGGCGGCCTGACCGTGGTCCCGGGCACCAACTACAACATCGCGTTCATGGTCGACAGCTCCGGCAGCATGAGCAGTTCGTCGCTCAACGCCGCCAAAGACTCGCTGACGTCGGTGTTCAACAGCCTCAAGCAGAGCCTGGGCGGCAGCAACTCGGGCACGGTGAACATTTTCCTCGTCGACTTCGATACCCAGGTCAACAAGTCGGTGTCGGTGAACCTCAACGACCCGAACGCACTGACGCAACTCAAAGCGGTACTGGACTCGATGGCCTCCGGCGGCGGCACCAACTACGAGGACGTGTTCAAGACCACGGCCAACTGGTTCCAGAGCGCTGACGCTGTGGCCAACACCGGCGCGAAGAACCTTACGTACTTCATCACCGACGGCCAGCCGACCTATTACCAGAGCGGCGAGCAGACCAACCCGACGCTGTACGGCAACGTGAAGCTCGACGATGTGGTGAAAACCAGCAACTACAAGCCGGGCGACACCTTCAGCACCTACATCGACAATACCCACGCATTGACGATCAACAGCGCTGGCACCGTGACCCTGCAAACCTACAATTCGTGGTGGGGCTGGAGCAGCTCTAATCTGGGCACCATCCACGCGCAGGGCGACGGCACCTATGAGTTGTCGAGCCTGGCGGGTACCGGCAACAGCACCAACTCGTCAACGACCAGTAACTCGACCAGTGGTTTTGCCTTGCTCAACGGTCTGTCGAACGTCGAGGCTATCGGGCTGAACAACGATGTCAGCCTCAACGATCTGAAGCCTTACGATTCGGATAAAACGCCGCAGACCAACATCGATCCGAAGGATCTGGCCAACTCGATCATCGGCCACACCGAAGCGACGATGCCGGGTAACGATACCGTCAGCGGTGGCGACGGCAACGACATCCTGTTCGGCGATCTGGTGAGCTTCAACGGCATTGCCGGTGAGGGTTATCAGGCGATGCAGGCGTTCGTGGCCAAGGAAACCGGGCTTGACGTCAGCAAAGTCACCACCAGCAACGTGCACCAGTACATCACCGAGCACTATCAGGCGTTCGATGTCTCCGGCGCGCATGACGGTAACGACACGCTGTTGGGTGGTGCGGGCAATGACATCCTCTTCGGCTCGGGCGGCAACGACTGGCTCGATGGCGGCAAAGGCAATGACATCCTGCTCGGCGGTACCGGCAACGACACGCTGATCGGCGGTCAGGGCAACGACATCCTCATCGGTGGTTCGGGTGCCGACACCTTCGTCTGGAAGGCGGGCGACACCGGTAACGACGTGATCAAGGACTTCAAGGCCAGCGAAGGTGACCGCATCGACCTGCGTGATTTGTTTCAGGGCGAGACCGGCAGCACCATCGACAACTTCCTGAAGATCACCACGGTCGACGGCACGTCGTCGCTGCAAGTCAGCTCGGCGGGCAAGTTCAACTCCGGCGATGCCGCAGCGGCGACCCCGGACGTGACGATCAAACTGGAAGGCAACAACTGGTCGAGTGCCAACATTCATAACCTGATTGCCGGCAGCGACCCGACCATCAAGGTCGACCACAACAACAGCTGATACGTGAACAAAACGGCCGCCCTGACGGGGCGGCCGTCATGTTTGTGCGGTCCGGACCGGTGACGATTGCGTCGCCGCCCCGCATACTCGCGCACAGTTGGCTATGCTGCTGACAGCATGACGCTGGTTCATTTCTGAGGGATGCTCAATGTTTTACGTGCAACGCGATGCGCAAGGTCTGTTGATTCGCGTGGAAGCCGCGGCCTACGCCGAGGCCACGGAAACCCTGCCGGCCGACAGCCATGAAATCCAGGCCTGGTTCGCCAACGAAGTGGTGGAAACCAGCCTCAAACAGCTCAAGCAGAGCGACTTTGAAATGATTCGGGTACTTGATGACCTGATTCAGGTGCTGACCCAGAAAGGCGTGATCCGCGTCACCGACCTGCCACCGGCAGCCCAGGCCAAACTGATGGACCGGACCCAGGCGCGGGAAGCGTTGGGTGGGTTGAGTCAGTTGATCGATGAGGATGAGGGCGGGTTGATCTGATCCGCTCAGAATCAAAGGCCTACCCTCACCCCAGCCCTCTCTCTGTATGTACCGGAGACATGGTGGACAGGTGTTCGGAGACATGGTGGACACATTTTAATAGACACATTGCTCATCGCGAAGGAGATGGCCTGTGTCTTGGGAAGAGGTGTCCACCGTGCAGCTT
>Ga0256879_1000055_pt1 | contig 20051 bp, 10 predicted proteins | sample MC6MC0437MT_FD_186346 | JGI IMG/M metagenome (GOLD analysis project Ga0256879, IMG submission 186346) | Metatranscriptome of enriched soil aggregate microbial communities from Iowa State University, Ames, United States - MC6-MC0437-MT... | ecosystem: Environmental > Terrestrial > Soil >... | reverse complement strand
TACCCACTATTTTGAGGCCATGAATAAGCAGGCTGCCCGTTCCCCCGATTTGGCCAAGGCCCTAGCCAAGCAACGAAATCTTGTGAACTACGCCGGCGCGACGTTTTTTCTCGATACCTACTCCAAGAAGATCAAAGCGTTTGAGAAAACTATTGCCACGGCGGTGAACGATTCCATCGCCTGGGTGCAGTTGATCGACCAAGAGAAGCTGTTGGGCAAAGCACTGAGGTGCTTTGATCTCAGCGTGATCCACAACGCACGCGACTATGAGAATGCAGTCTTCCAGTGCATTGGCGGCTTGGTTCATACCAAAGACGGGGCGCAAGTCCTAGGCGACGTGATCGCCAAGCCCGCAGACAAGAGCCCCTATTGGCTCGCACTTGCCAATGGCAGCGAAACACTGCTGGCCCGGTTGAAGTCCAGCGCGGGTGATATCGCCAAGAACATGTTCGATGTTATGGACAAGTTCATGGAAGATCATGTCATCACTCCCGCTACCAATGCGCTGATTGGATTGCTGCAGGTCTTACCGCAGGCAAAGCAAGCAGACGTACTGGTACGACGTCTGCGGCATGTGATGGAGATCCGCGCCAACGTAACCATCGTTGCATACGACGTCAGTTTGGTGGATTTGCAACGCGCCGCCTATGAATTCCAAGGCTATCAAACGCTAGGTGGCGAGCGCTCGCGGGGCTGGAAAATTCCGTCTCCGAAAGTCAACCAGACTGACGTGCTTACTCATGTTTTGGTGTACGACTGGGTCAAGGTTGGTGAGACTACATACCGCGAGCTTGATGGCGCTCCGGCTGATCGGGCTGCACTGCCAGCGCCTCGGGCTATACAGATGGAAGGGAATCCTTTCATCAATATGCTGAACCGGCTGCGAGGGCCTGGCGGGCATTTCTTTACTGGGCTGGGGGGCTTTCTGGCGTTGAAGGGGCTAAGCAATGCCTGGAGAGATTTCAAACCTAGAGACTTTGCTGCCAATGCTGGCAGTGTATTCGGGGCTATCAGTGCCGTAGTTGGGGCTGGTATAGAAATTGGCTCAACCGCTATTGCAATTGGCGCAGGGGTAGGCGGGAATACGGCCTTGGCGACAAGCATGAGAATCTATGCTGCAAAACGGGGGGTTGCCATCTTTGGAGCAGGAGGGGCTGGACTCGCAGCCATTGCAGACTCAATTAGAGCAATTAGCGCATTTAGTGAAAGCAATCCGGAACAAGCAGGAATGTTGCTCGGCTCCGCCCTCGCTGGCGGCGCGCTGGCAGTAGCGACCTGGGCTGGCGGTTCGGCCGTAGCAGCAACTATTTCTGGGGGAGGGGCAGCCGTTGCGGTGCTTGGACTCACTCCGTTGGGCTGGGCAGCTGTTGCAGGTGTCGCCGTCGTACTTGTCATTGGATTCGCGTTCGGTGCTGATATGACCAAACACGGTCCCGTGGAAATATGGCTCAAACACAGCGCTTGGGGAGTGGACAGTCGTCACTACACCAATCGCGAGGAGTTGGATGCCGTTCATTGTTTGTACTATCGCCCAAGGCTGACTCCGGAATGGGATAAATCCTTTGGGTATTCGGTGGGAACCCTTCGCATCAGCTGCCAGTTGCCCGGCATCAACGACATGCCTGGGGATAGATTTCAAACCAAGCTGGCCTTCACCCTCGGGGGCAACAAGCTTGCACCAGTCAACGGGCCGATCGCGTATGCCACAGGCACCAGCCCCATCGACTATCGCCTTGAATGCTTGGTCACTCCGCTAGGCGGCACCGGCAGCGAGTGTGGCTGGGCGATTCAAATGCATGAAGACACCCAAGTGGCATTGGAGTATCTGTACTTTCCAGATCCGGAACAACAACCTGGGTTGGCATTGCTTCAACCCGACGCGCCGACGCCATTGGTATTCACATCAAGTGGCTGGTTCACGGAATCCATTGATTCAGTCAAGCTAGAACCCGTTGGGGCACCAAATAATGTCACCGATTAAACGTCTGCCAAACAACCTTCGCTTTGGTGGAACGCCTCTGAATCGAGATCGGCCCACGGGAGAACCCCCTCAACCCGATGGGGTGCGACGTGTCAACGACGAATGTGTCGAACTTGAAACTTATGCAAACTTCACGCAAAGCGGAACAGCAAGTTTTATCGGCATGTCCATCATTGTGACCATCGCTGGATTGATAGCTAGCGTGTTCGCTCTTGGGCCAGCAAACGTTGACGTTAAAGCCATATTAATTTTGGTGGCCTGGTCTCCAGCTTTAACAGGTATTGCGTTCATTTTTTACATAACCAGCGGTGCTCATCGGAGTCGCGGCGCCTTTATTCGCATTCACCGAGGCACCCGCAAACTCTACTTCATCTATCCGCGCCAGAAGCGTCTGCACGTGCTCGACTGGGACCAACTCGAAGCTTTGGCAGGGTACGTTCCCATTGTGTCTGCAAGTGGTTATGCGAGCCGGCATCCGCTGTACCTTTTGGGCGTGGACTACAGCATGGACCCACCAACCGAGATCTGCGCCGCATGCGGCAATCTCGGCTTGTTTGACGGCGACCGTTCGGCCAAGGCCCTCTGGTCCTATCTTCAAGCGTTCATGGAACGAGGCCCGGGAGGCCTGCCCAAGCCCGCACCGCTGCCGCCACGACAAAGCCGTTGGCAAGAGACCCAACAACCCTACCGGGACTGGTATGCAGGCCTGCGTCGTTCGCTGGCGAAGCCCTACGGCATGCTCAAGGCCCCCTTAACCATTCCGCTCTGGTTGGGCTGGCTGCTCATCAGTGCATTTCCAGACAGCGTTGAAGCCTTTATCCAGTACAACGTGCCGTACACGCAGTTCCCCAAGGAAATCGATAGGTTGTGCGGCTTTGACGAGAAGCGCAGGCCTGTCATTCGTGTCAACGGGTAGCGCATTGATTCGTGAGCGCAGGGTCACTGTTCGATGAACGACTGCGCACTGCGCCGCAGCCTGGACGAAGCATGGAGGCCAGCACGTTCCGCCGCTCGTTCAATAGGTCTTTGCCTAACGGGACGCCCTCCGCAAGTTGATAGCCGAACGGAGCGTCTTGGGGCGTGGCTGATACCCTACGCCGGGCGATCCATCTTGAATAGAGGCCGACATCGCCCTTTATCAGCCCACATCGTCCACCCCCCCGTACAGCGATGGCAGCAGCACAGGCAATGCATCCAGGGGGAATGCAAAACGCACGGGGCCGCGCGGGGTATCGGATGCCACCAATCCACTTTTCAATGCCGCCGCCAGCAACGATCGCCCGGTGCGTTCGCCCAGCCCCGTCATCTGAATGAACTCACCGCGCGTAACGGGTCCCGCCGCAAACAGGTGATATAGGGGAAGCGCGGCTTCTGGCCGCAGACGCCCGTGGGCCGATTCAATCTGCACGACAGCATGGATCTTCGCCTTCATGGAGTCGAGCATCAGCATCTGCGCCATGTCGCTCACCTGGTCCTCGCACACCCGCAGGAAATAATCCACCCATTGAACCAAGCCGCGCTCAGTAAGGTTGCCGCGCCCGTCCAAATCTCCCTGGCGTGGCGCATCTGCCGCGGCCAGATAGCCGTAGTAATCCTGCACGCCTCGGGCAAATCCCCGGTTCACCGACCACAACCCGCGCGTTACCGGCAGCATCGCCGCATGGGTTTGCAAGCGGGCGGCTCGCCCGTTGCCATCGGCGAAGGGGTGCATCCAGGCAAGGCGATGATGTGCACAAGCAATGGCAATGATTTGCAGGTCGGCCGGACGCTGGCGGTCGTAATGCTGGGTAAACGCATCCATGAAGCGCGGCAGCGACTGCCACGCAGGAGGATTGTGGCGGCCGACCGTAACGTTGATTTCACGCAGGGCTGACGGCTCTACCACCAACCCCTCGCTTGTCATGCGATCGGCGGGCGCAAGGTGGCGGTACAACGCGCCATGCGCCATCTTGGCGAAGTCCGCGCTAAGCGCAGACGTGGAATCAGCCTGACGTGACACGACTTTTTCGGCCTCGATATGCGCTACCGCGATGCGTTGAAGCTGGGCGATTTCCGGGCGATCCGAAAATTCCTCATGCAACGCGGCCTGGATGTTCCGGGGCGTGGTGCTCTGCCCTTCGATCCGATTGCTGTAGTACGAGTTCATGCTGCGCAGCAATTCGCGTAGCGCAAGCTTGGTAGCCGGATGGGCCTGCGCGGCCAATCCTGCCGCGTCGTTGACGACGGCAGAGGCCCGCTCGCGCAATGGCGCGAGCAATGAATCTGCGGGCTGAAGGGGAAGAAATTGATGGGGCGAGTCGTACACGTGTTTCCGGTTTATTTGCCGGTTTTCTTTCCGGCCATTTGAAGTTTCAAGCTCATGATACTAAACCACTTTCTAGACCTCATGCCGGCAGACACACATGTAACTTACCGATATTTTTTCCGATAATTTTGCATGAACGGATGACTCGCCAACGCCGTCGTTATACCAATCAGACCTTCCCTCCCCTTTCGAACTTGTCTACCCAGGGCGACAACGAACGGCCATCGACCTTCACCCCGTTGGTGTAAGCACCATCCTGTACGCGATCTGCTTGGTCACCGAAAAGAACGGGCAACCATTTCGTCAGCTTGTCTACGGGAGAGACCAATTCGAAGCTCCATTTCTTCTGCGCCAAGCGCATCATGGCAATCCCCCGCGCCGCAATTTGTACGACCGTCCAGTCGTCGCAGAGTCGAGCGATCTGAACTTCCGAATAACTGCCATGACCATATCTTGCCCGCTTACCCGCGATGTCCCCGTAAGTCCGGAACGGATCATTTGAGACGGTGGAATTGCGTGACCGCGAGAGCAACAATAAATTGCCGATTGAATTCGTGACAGCTTCCCTCATCGCCTTCGAAGACCGGCCGTCAAGCGAGATCGCCTCACCCCATTTGGGGTGCGGACTTTGGGGATAGATATGTTCCACGGATTCATCCCACGCAAATTTTTCCCACGGCTTCTTCTCAGGCGCTCCCTGCTCACCTCGAAGAAAATCTTCCCACAAGTAGACGATGAGTTTCCCGAACTGCCAGTTGTAGAAACCGTCTCCCTTACGAAGCCGGTCGGCAATCACCGTCTGCACCGTCTCGCTGGAAAAATAGCCCTGCCAAGGAAACGTCTCATTGGCGTACGTCTCGTCTTGCCAATTCCAATTGTCGATAAGCGTCTTCAAATGCTCGTGAGCGAAGGTCACCGCATCAAAGGCTCCAGGTGGCGGCACGGCGCTCGGAAGATGCCCGTACAGTGGTTCACCAGGATGCGCCAACGCGTAGGCCGAACGGTTCATATCGCTCTGACCGACGTTTGATAGCCTATTGTTCGCCAACACAACCAAGACCGCAAAACGCTCGGCCTCGCTAATCAACTTGCTGAACGGCTCGTACCACTTCGAATCCTGGCTAGGTAACACATTCAAGTACTTGTGTTCATCGGCCAAGCGTATCAACGCCCAGAGCAGTAATGGCTTCGAACTTGCGGAAGCCGTCTTCTGTAACGCGGCCAACTGTTTACCGATGGCTGGAGGTAGCGCCCCCGGCTCGTTTATGTGATGCCAGCAAGCCGCAGCCAACTCCAAACTTCGAACATACTGGACAATTTCTTCCGGCGGGACCGTGCGATGAGAGGAGAATTTTTCGTCGAAAAGCTCAGTATTCAACCACTCAGCTTTGCGCTCGTGCTTAAACCAACCCATCGAATGGGCGCGCAAAAACTCATCATCATCGAGCAAGGAAGCGCCGGCTCCAAGCCAGGTATAAACGCTTTTCCAGCACCGGTGAACCTCACTCTTCGCAACTTGGCCAACTGGCACGTCATCGGCATTCGATGCCAGATAGATCAGCCGATTTTTCAATTTCTCGAGAGTCGATAGGGGCTTACCACGGTTATTGATCGTCTCAAATGCAACGTGCACATCGAATTCTGGCTGTATCACCAAAACAAACAACTTAATTCGTTTCTGGACCGTACTGACCAGGATCTTCCGTTCCTCTTCCGAAACGTCAGCGGCCTTGCTTTCGAAATAGGCCGCAGCTCGAGCCAGGTTGCGAGTGTAGTAGGAGCGATGCTGGGGCAACTGCGGCGCCAGATGTACCTGCTTTAGGGCGTAGTAATCAAAGTAGGTCTGTAGCCCCTCATTATTCTTGAAGCCCATGGGGAAAGCTTCCGCTCCCAACGCCGACAACAAGAGCGCAAGTGACGTCAGACGCTGCTGGCCATCAATAAGGTTTACGTCGCCCTGCCCTTCATCTCCTCCTGAAATCATGATTGCTCCGCCGTAATGCTGCGTGGCAGCTCGCGAAGCAACATTCTTCACATCATCCCAAAGCGCCCGCCAGTGTTCTTCTTCCCAGGCATAACCGCGCTGAAATTCCGGGACGATAAAGCGCCGATTACTACATACCTCTTCAAAAGCAAACAGACCTGCGTCGCGAAAACCCATCTACCCATTCTCCACAACTCAGCACCCCTGAAAACGGGCGCACACTATTTCCAATAGTAACTGAGTTATCTATTACTAACAGAGGATAAACGAGCAGATATATCCCCTGTTTTGGCATTTAACAAAAAAGGCCAACTCACACGTTGGCCAATATTCGAACGTCAACAAGGGCATGCGTATGCTTACCCCCCCACCGACGCCCCTTTCACCACCCGATGCACGAACTGCAATTTCCCCACCACATCCGCCGGCAGCACGAACGGGTAGAAGTCCCGTTGGCCCATGCTGCGTGACAGCTCGTTCAGCACCCCCGTCAGCGCCACCCAGGCGTTGACCAGGTCCAGGAAGTCCTGCCCTTCGGGGTCTTGCGGGTCGTAGAGTGCGGCGGTGGTGAAGGGTTCGTAGGCTTGTTCTACCGCTGTGCGGGTGACGCCGAAGCTGATGGCGGTGTCCAGGGTGTCCATCATGTGCAGGTAGTGCGCCCAGGTTTCGGCCCAGTCTTCCCAGGGGTGGCACGACGCGTAGGTGCTGATGAAGTGCAGCGCCCAGTCGGCGGGCGGGCCTTGTTCGTAGTTGCGTTTCAGGGCTTCGGCGTAGTCGGCTTGTTCATCGCCGAAAACCTGGCGGAAGGGTTCCAGCCAGGGGCCGCCTGCGATCAGCTGGTCCCAGTAGTAGTGGCCGATTTCGTGGCGGAAATGCCCGACCAGCGTGCGGTAGGGTTCGCGCATGTCTTCGCGCACTTTGACCCGGTAGGCGTCGTCGGCTTCAAGAATGTTGATGGTGATGAGGCCCTGCGCGTGGCCGGTCAATAGCGGTGCGCCGTCGGCGGTGGGCGCGAGCAGGTCGAAGGCCAGGCCGCCGTCGTCTGGTTCGACGGAACGCCGGATCGGCAGGCCCAGCGTCATCAGCTGGGCCACCATCTGGCGCTTGGCCACTTCCACCTTGAACCACAGCGGGCCGTTCTCGGGCACGGACAGGTCGGGAATGGTGCGGTTCAGGTTGCACGCAATGCATAGCGCGTCGGGCGAATTCGCGGGCAGCAGCCAGTTGCACAAGGCTGGCGAGCTGAAGTTGGCGCAGCGTTTGTAGGTTTTGCCGCGCGCCCTGCCCGATTCGCGGAACGTGCCGGGCGTGGCGCCGTCGTCCAGCGCCAGCACGTGCCCGCGCTTGGGGTCAAAGCCCAGTTGCCGATGGCAATTCAGGCATTCGGTATTGCTGAAAAAGATGGGTTGCCCGCATACGCATTGAAAGGCCTTCGCGCGCGCATGCCGCACGCGCTGGCGTTTCGGGGCGCGCAGTTGGCGGTTGATCGCGTCGAAGAAATAGCTCATGCATCGTTCCCTGTTGGAAATTCATCGATGGGCGCGACGGTGACGCGCACATCCAGTTCATGGCCGCCGCCGCGGATGACGCCGCGCAAGGGGGTGACGTCGCCGTAGTCGCGGCCATAGGCCAGGATGACATGCGCCGTGCCTGGCACCACGTTGTTGGTGGGGTCCAGGTCGACCCATCCGCCATTGACCTCGACGCCTGCGCAGTGCACCGACACCCACGCGTGCGACGCGTCCGCCCCAATCAAGCGCGGTTTGCCGGGCGGCGGTTGCGACATCAGATAACCGCTGACATAGCGCGCCGGCAGACCAATCGCGCGCAGGCAGCCGATCATCACATGCGCGAAATCCTGGCACACGCCGACTTTTTCCTGGAAGGCTTGCAGGATGGGCGTGGACACTTGCGTGTGCGCGGGCTGATAGGTGAAGTCGGAGTGAATGCGGTGCATCAGGTCGATCGCGGCCGCCACCACCGGCCGCCCCGGCGTGAACGACAGCAAGGCGTATGCCCGAAGCTCGGCGTGCAGCGGCACATAGGTCGACGGGAACGTGAATTCCACTTCCGGCGCGAACGGCAAGGCCGGGTCGTAACGCAAACGTTGCACTGCCGCTTCCCACGCCAGGCCGGTCGCCGGGTCCAAGGCGACAAAGCGCGGGTGGACGGTGACGCGGCTGGTGGCGCGCACGGTCAAGGCCTCGTGCGGGGCATAGAGGGCGAAGGTGCAGCGCGTGTTGCCGAAGCCATCGAGAGATTCCGCGATGTCTGAGGGCGCAGGGCTGACGGTCAGCGCGTAGGTCTCCACCACCTGGCAGGCGTCGTTCAACGGACGCAGATAGCCAAGATGATGCGCCAGTTCGACAGGCGAGTCGTACCGATAGGCGGTGACGTGGTCCACGCCCAGCGTCACGCCGGATGCACACGGCAAGGCGGTGGTGGAAAGTGAGGTCAGGTTCATGACGATGATCGTGTCCCGGCCTAGGCCGACAGCGTCTGGTCGTAACCGGCCGCGTGGCTGAAATAGCGGCGGCTGATTTCATTGGACAAGTTGCTGGCCGCCCCATCCAGTTGTTCCGACAGCGCCAGCACGCCGGCGTACAAGCCCTGTGTCTGCTCGCACAACGTGGCCAGCGTCACGCCCGCCCCTTGCGCCGGCAACAAGGCCAACAAGTCGGACGCTGGCCCGGCCACCGTGTCGGGCAAGCGCGCCACTTCCTTTTTCAACACGCTCAACACACACGCCAGCGAGCGCGGGTTGGCGGGTTCCTGCACCAGCAGGTTCAGCAACGCCGGCACTTCCTGCCGCCCGGGGTAGTAGGCGCGATACGTGATCTTGCTGTCGAACAGATCCAGCAGAATGTTGAAACCGCTGTCGCCCAGCACGGCGTTACGCCGGAACAGTTCGCCCAAGAGGCTCGCCATGGCGGACAGGCGTTCAATCTGACGGCCGATGGTCAGCAGCCGCCAGCCGTCGTCGCGCGTCATGCGGTCGGTTTGCGAACCGGTGATGGCCGACAACTGCATGCCCAGGTTCTTAAGCGCACGCAGCACGTCCGGTGCGGAGGCCGGTGCGTCTGACACCGTCTCGTCGTCGCGGCCCTTGGCCTGGTTGGTGGCCATGCGCAAAAACCATTCATGGGCGGTTACCACCAGCCGCCAGTGGTCGGGCGACAAGCGGTCACGAATCTGGCCGGCGGCGAACGCCAGCGCACCCAGGTTGCGGGCGACCCCGCCCTGCGCGTCGGCGCCCGCCAGCTCGGCGACAAGCGTGGATTCGAACATGCGCACCGACAAGGTCTGCGCGGGGGGCACGAGGCCGCTGCGCTGGCACAGGGCGGCAACCGCAGCGAACAGTTCGCCCGCGTTGTCTTCGTCGCTGTTCAACCACGTCAACGCCACCGTCGCCAGGCGCACATCGTTCTCGGCGCGTTCGGTGTAGCGGCCCATCCAGAACAGGTTTTCAGCGGCGCGGCTGGACACCGGCCGGTGAGCGGGCACGATGTCTTCCGGGCGCAGCTGCGCGGGCAGCATCGAAAACGTATCGACGGCCCCGCGCGTGGTGACCCAGGTATCCATGCTGCTGCCGCCGCGTTGCATGGACACAATCTGCTGTTCACGGCTGGCGATGCGGGTCAGTCCGCCGGGCAAGACCGTCCAACCGCCCTCGCCGTCCGCGATGACGAATACGCGCAGCATGGCGGCGCGCGGCACGATGTGGCCGGCCGCCCAACTGGGCGCCTGCGACAGCGGCAGGTATTCCTGGATGGTGTAGGCGTCGGGGTTGTCGGCAATGCGGGCGAGCAGCGCGTCACGCTCGGACGGCGGCACCGCGCCGCCGATCACCGGTTCGAATCCGCCGCGCGTATTGCTGGGGTACGTAGACTTGACCACCGCCCCCGCCAGATTCGCCAGCGCCTGATCGCGCGCGGCCGCCTCGCCGCACCACCACGACGGCAGCGATGGCAGCAACAGGTCTTCATCCAGCAAACGGCGGCTGATGGCGGGCAGGAAACCATTGATGGCGGGCGATTCCAGAAAGCTCGTGCCCAGCGAATTCGCCACCAGCACATTGCCCCCCCGCATCACTTGCAGCAAACCCGGCACGCCCAGCGTGGAGTCTGAACGCAGTTCCAGCGGATCACAGAAATCATCGTCCAAGCGGCGCAGCACCGCATGCACGCGTTCCAGCCCGTGCAGCGTTTTCAGGTAAAGCACCTTATCGCGGACGACCAGGTCGCCGCCTTCGACCAGCGTCACGCCCAGATAGCGCGCCAGATAGGTCTGTTCGAAATAGGTTTCGTTGTAGGGGCCAGGGGTCAGCAGCACGATACGCGGCGGCGTCTGCGCCGTGAGCCCGCCGGGGCTGAGCTTGTACAGCATGTCCATCAGCCGGCGATAGCTGGTGGCCAGGTGCTGCACCCGCAATTCCTTGAACGCCTCGGGGAACATGCCCGAAATTGTCAGCCGGTTTTCCAGCAGATAGCCCAGGCCGGACGGCGCCTGCGTGCGTTGCGACACCACCCACCAGCCGCCATCGCTGGCGCGCGCCAGATCAAAGGCGGCGATGTGCAGAAAGGTGCCGCCCGGTGGCGCGTAACCGCGCAGCGGGCGCAGGTATCCCGGGTGGCCCAGCACTAGCGCCGGCGGAATCAGCTTGTCGGCCAGCAGCGTTTGCGGGCCGTAGACGTCGCCCAGCAAGCGGTTCAAGAGGCTGGCGCGCTGGCACAGCCCCGCTTCGATGGCGGCCCAGTCCGTGTCGTTGATGACAAAAGGCAGCAGGTCCAACGACCAGGGCCGCGCCGAGCCACTGGCGTCGGCGTAGATGTTGTAGGTGATGCCGTTTTCGCGGATCTGCCGCGCCACGACGTCGACGCGGCGGTCCAGATCGGCGAAGCCGCTGGTGCCCAGCAGTTCAAAAAAACGGGGCCAGGGTTCGCGCAAGCGCGTGGCCCCGGACGCGTCGGCCGTGTCGCGCAGCTCGTCATAGTGCCCGGCGCGTGCGGGCAACGCCGCATGAACCGCCAGGGATGCGACATCCTGCGACGGGTCCGTCTGAAAAAGAAATTGCGGCATAGCAGCTTTATCGGCGGCGGGACCGCCGGGGTTCAACATCTGGTAGGGCTCAATCGTGCCTTAAATCCAACGAGAACGGAAATTCCCGGCTGACCTTGGCGGGCGCAACATCCATGCGCCCCGGCGTATGCCCAATCTTCTCAAAGCGGGCCAAGCGACGGCTCTCGGCCTCGTAGGAATTGACCGGAAACGACTCCGGGTTCAGCCCGCCCGGATGCGCGACGTGATATTTGCAGCCTCCCAGAGAACGGCGGTTCCAGGTATCAACAATGTCTACCGTCAGCGGCACGTGCACGCCGATCGTGGGATGCAGCGCAGACGGCGGCGACCAAGCCTTGTAACGGACCCCCGCCACATATTCCCCGACGCGTCCGGTAGGCTGCAAAGGCAGCGCCCGGCCGTTGACCGTCACAACATAGCGGTTGTCGTTCAAACCGGATACCCGGATTTCCACCCGCTCAAGCGAGGAATCCACATACCGCACCGTGCCCGCGGACGAGCCCTCTTCGCCCATCACATGCCACGGCTCCAGCGCGCCGCGCAATTCCAGATGAATGCCGCGTGCGGCCACGTCGCCAAACAGCGGGAAGCGGAACTCGAAATGCGGCGCGAACCAGGCGGTGTCGAACCCGTAGCCCGCCTCGTTCAGGTCGGCCAGCACGTCCTCGAAATCCATCTTCACAAAGGTCGGCAAGAGGAAGCGGTCGTGCAATTCCGTGCCCCAGCGCGTCAGCCGCGCGGTGTACGGCGTCTTCCAGAAATGCGCAATCAGCCCACGCAGCAGCAGCTGCTGCGCCAGGCTCATGCGCGCATGCGGCGGCATTTCAAAGGCGCGCAGCTCCAACAGGCCCAACCGCCCCGTGGCGCTGTCGGGCGAATAGAGTTTGTCGATGCAGAATTCCGAGCGATGCGTGTTGCCCGTGACATCCACCAGAATGTTGCGCAGCGCCCGGTCGATCATCCAGGGCGGCACGTCAGCACCTTGTTCGGCGCAACGGCGATGTATTTCCTGAAACGCCAGCTCCAGCTCGTAGACCTGATCGTTGCGGGCTTCGTCGATACGCGGCGCCTGGCTGGTCGGCCCGATGAACAAGCCCGAGAACAGATACGACAAAGACGGATGGTTGACCCAGTACGCCAGCAGGCTGGTCAGCACGTCGGGGCGGCGCAGGAACGGACTGTCGGCCGTTGTGGCCCCGCCCAGCACGAAATGGTTGCCGCCGCCCGTGCCGGTGTGGCGGCCGTCGGCCATGAATTTCTCGGTGGATAGCCGGGTTTCAAAGGCGGCTTCGTAGAGGAATTCGGTATGGTCGACGAGTTCGGCCCAGTTGCTGGCCGGGTGGATGTTGACTTCGATGACGCCGGGGTCGGGCGTCACCTGCAACACCTTCAGCCGCGGGTCGCGCGGCGGCGGATAGCCTTCCATGACGATGGCGGTGTTCAAGTCGCGCGCCGTGGCCTCAACCTGCGCCACCAGCGCCAGATAATCCTCCAGGCGCGGCAGCGGCGGCATGAACACATACAGCACGCCATTGCGCGCTTCCACGCACATGGCGGTGCGCGTCAGCCCGGCGGCCGATTCGAATCGGGCGGGTGCGGCGGCGTCTGATGGGCCTGCCGCCGCCGTTGCGCCAGCGGCTCCTAGGCCGGCCGCCGCCCCCTTACCATTCACCTCCTGCCGCCCCGACGCCCGCGCATGCTGCGTCAGCAATTGCGCCGGCCCGGGCAAAGACCGCCGCGCGTCATAGGGGTCGCGGTCCACGGCCACCGGCGCATCGGCCTCATCCACCCAAGGCAGCGAATCCAGCGGCAGCCGGTATCCCATGGGCGAATCGCCCGGGAACAGATACATGCGTTCGTCGCGCAGGAACCAGGGGCCGGACACCCACGGCCCGCCCTCGCCCGCCTGAATCGGCAAGGCGTAGCCCACCACGCTATCCAGCTTCTGCTCGAACACGCGGCGCAGCCGGGCGCGTTCCATTTCATCGTCCAGCCGCGCGTCGAAGGGGTCTACATTGATGGGCAGCCGGCGCTCGCGCCACAGGTAGTAGAAGACGTCTTCATAGCCTGGCACGACAAAGCGATCTTCCACGCCCAGCCGCTCGCACAGCTTCGTCATGAAACGCCGCGCGTCGGCAACCGTATACGCGCTGCGCTGACGCTCGTCAGCAAACAGCGCCGGGTCATCCCAGCAGGCCTGGCCGTCTGCGCGCCAGTAGATCGACAGCGCCCAGCGCGGCAATTGTTCGCCCGGATACCACTTGCCTTGCCCGAAATGCAGAAAGCCGTTGCCGCCGTAGCGCGTGCGCAGCCGGTTCAACAGTTCGACGGCGTAGCCGCGCTTGGTCGGCCCCAGCGCCGCGGTGTTCCATTCGGCGCCTTCGCGGTCTGACACCGACACGAAGGTCGGTTCACCGCCCATCGTCAGGCGCACATCCATGTGGTCCAGATGATCGTCGATCTTGTCGCCCAGGTCGCGGATGGCGTGCCATTGCTCGTCGGTATACGGCTTGGTGACGCGCGGGGACTCGAACACGCGCGTCACCGACATGGTGTGCGTGAATTCGACCTCGGCTTCGTCCACCGCGCCCGTCACGGGTGCGGCGCTGCCGGGTTCGGGGGTGGCTGCCAGCGGAATGTGGCCTTCGCCCGCCAACAGGCCGGACGTTGGGTCCAGCCCGATCCACCCGGCGCCCGGCAGATAGACCTCGCACCACGCATGCAGGTCGGTGAAGTCAGTCTGCGCGCCGCTGGGGCCGTCCAGCGCCCGCACATCGGGCTTCAGCTGAATCAGGTAGCCGGACACAAAGCGCGCCGCCAGCCCCAGATGCCGCAGCGCCTGCACCAGCAGCCACCCGGAATCCCGGCACGAGCCGGCGTTGCGCGTGAGCGTTTCCTCGGGCGTCTGCACGCCCGGCTCCATGCGGATCAAGTAATTGATTTCCTTGTGGATCTGCTGGTTCAAGCCCACCAGAAAATCCACCGTGCGCTGCGGCCTCACATCCACGCGCGACAGGAATTCCGCAAAACGCGGCGTGGCCTTGTCGCACACGCGGTACGGCGCCAGCTCGCGCGCCAGGCCGTCGTCGTAGGTAAACGGAAATTCCTCGGCGTCCGGCTCCAGGAAGAAGTCGAAAGGGTTGTACACGGCCATTTCGGCGACGAGATCCACCGTGATCTTGAATTCACGCGTCTTCGTCGGGAAATTCAGCCGCGCCAGATAGTTGGCGAACGGGTCCTGCTGCCAGTTGATGAAATGGTCGGCGGGCTCCACCGTCAGCGAGTACGACAGGATCGGAGTACGGCTATGCGGGGCGGGTCTCAGCCGAAGCACCTGCGCCGACAGGCTGACCAAACGGTCGTATTTGTATTGTGTGACGTGCTTGAGTGCTACGTGGATGGTCACTGCCTTCTCCGGGTCGACTGGGCAAGTCAGTGGCTGGTTTGTACCTGCACCGACACATTCATGGACAGCGCGGCCGCCGCCCCATGCAACCAACGCACGGGCGAAGCCGATTCATAGTCGCGCGCCACGGCCAGCCGGCAATGGCCGTCTGACGCGAAGCAGGAATGGCTGACATCCACGCTGACCCAGCCGTGACGGGCCAGCCAGACGTCGGCCCAGCCATGGCTGGCGGCATCATCGCCCGCCATGTGCCAATAGCCGCTGACAAAACGGGCCGGCGTGCCAAAGGCGCGCACGCAGGCCAGCAAAAGATGGGCGTGGTCCTGGCTGCCGCCCCGGCCGGCTGCCAGCACCTGCGCCGCCGGTACAGGCGCATCGGCCACGCCCGGCGTGTAGGCCACGCGTTCGCGAATGGCGGCGCTCAAGCGCAGCACGTCTTCGGGAGTATGCACGCCGCGCGGCACCACGTGGCGGCAAAATTCGCGGATGCTGTCGTCGCACTGGGTCAGCGCGGTGGGCACGCCATAGATGTAGACCGGCAGGCGTTCGTCTTCGTCGCCCACATGGCCTTGCGCCAGCGGGTGGATGTCGACTTGCCCCACCGCATGGATTTCGATTTCGCTATGGGTGCGGTGCAACGTGAGCGTGTGCGTCACGTTGCCATAGGCGTCGACCTGCGCCTGGATCTCGCCGGGCGTCTGGATCTGCCAGCGCAAGGCGTGTTGATGCTCGTCGCGGCGCGGCGTCAGGCGCAGCGTCTGAATGCTGTAGTTCACCGGGGCGGCATAGCGGTAGCGAGTCACGTGCTTGATGAGATGCTTCATGAAAGTCTCCACACTGCAAGGTCACGCTGACAACGTCGGGCCCGTCCGCCCCCTGACCCAGCAGGCACGACGGTCGATAGTAGCAATAGCTCGTTAAAAAAATAAGCAACTTGCATGCCAAGTTTTGCCGCCCCGGCGTTGTCGACAATTCAAGGGGAAACCCGAAGGGCGTCAACCCCTTCCCGCCCCGCTGCGCGCTCTGCTGCGGCGCGCTGCGCACCAAGGCGGTGCGGGGGTTGCCCGCTTTCGGACGCCCCCCCGGACACACCCCGGCGTAAATCGGGACGCGCGCCGACCGCGCAAAGAAAAAGCGCCCTGGCGGGCGCTTTGGAAGTCTGGGGCCGTCAGCCCCAAGTGGAGTTTTTACAGCCGATTGCAAAATTGTTCCGCAAGCGACTGGGCGTTTCCCATCACGGAGCCAACTTCGCCAGCTTGCCAGCGCGGGCTTGCTCGACCGCGGCGGCCGCATCCAGCGGCAACAGCAACCGGGCTTGCACCAGGTCGTCGCTGGCGCGTTGCACGGCGTCCACATAGGCCGCGTCCGTCGGATAGCGTTCCTCAATCGACAGGCGCGGGTCCTTGCGGGCCACGCGATCCGCACGGGTCAGCGCGAATGGCACGGCGCTGCCCATCTGCGTGCACAGGCCTTCGGCATTGTTGCTTTTGGGGTTCCAGCCCACGTACGTGCAACGCGGGGCGGCAATCTGCGGCAGGCGCACGCCGTCCACGGCGTTGCCGTCGGCGTCCACCTTTGGCAGATACAGCGGGTAAACGCCCTCCACCAGCGGCAGGCGCGAGCCGTCCACGATCAGGCGGGATTCCACATAGGCGGCGTGATACGGCAGGCCCGGGATGGCCGGGTACAGGCCCTTGGCGTCCACCAGCGTGTGGCGGGCGCGCGTCGGGTAGCGGCTGGCGGGCGGCGGCGTGCCTTGGCCCACCCACGCGTCCAGCGCATTGAGCAAGGCGCGCGTGACCGGCTGCGGATCAATCGGGCTGGTGGGCAGCGCGCACGTGGCCATGGCTTTGGACACGGGGCTGGGGAAATGCTGCGAGCCCACCACCATGTACGCGCGCACTTCCGGCGGCAAGGGCAGATCGCGACCCCGCGCGTCCGTCACCAACTGGCTTGCGTGCGAGGCCCAGAACTCATATTCGGAATCCAGCTGCATGATGCGCGGGCACGTGTCCGTGGCGCGGCATTGCTGCAAGAGGCCGTCGCGCTTGCCCGTCAGCGGGTCGGTGCTGGTGGCGTACGCAAACGGGAACTGGTCCACGGGGTACAGGTCATCCGCATGCGGGCCGGGGTTGCGCGACAGCTGCGCAAAGCGCGTATTGGCGAACGTGCGCCGCGCGCCGGGAATTTGCGCCAGCATGCCGTCAAACACGCGCTTGCCTGTCAGATCCTGGTTAAAGCCCTGGTACAGATAGTCGCGCAGAAAACGGCCCGACTGCGAAATGCCCATGCCCAGCACCTGCTTGACCTGCCCGCCATGCTGCGCCGCCAGCGGGTTGCTGGCCACGGCGGCGCGCGCCAGGAAGGCGGTAACGTCGCGCATGGCGGCAAAGCCCATGCCCATCACGCCCGGGTCGCGCGCGGTGTAGGTGAATTCGTAGATTGCGTCGACCGGCATGCCATCCGGGCGCGAGATCTCGATGGTGTTGTCGTCAATGAAGCGGTACGACAAGCCCGCCGGATACTGCCGCGCATCCAGGCGCTGCGCGCGCACCGACAGGCGGGCGCCCGTCTGCTTGGCCGCAGGGTAGCTCAGCGTGACGCGTTCGGTCGCGCCTGCCTTCTTGAAAATCCATTCATCGCGCACTGGCCCTGTCACGTTCGGCACGACGGGCACGTCCAGGCGCATGCCCTCGCCCACCGGCACGTCGCCCTGCCAGCCCACCCACGCCAATGTGTAGCCTTGCGACAGCAGGAAGCCATTACCCGCGTCTTCCGCTTTTTCCAGGCGGCTGCTGTTGGGAATGCCGCCGCCGTCAACCACGGTGCCGATCAGCTTGCGGCCACGATTGGGCGCTTCAACAATCAGCGTGCCGTTGGGTTTGGCGGGGCGCAAGATCACGACATCGGCGCGCGCCGTGACGCGGCCTTGCGCATCGCGCGGCGCCAGCGCCAGGTCGGTGATGCCCGCGTTGCGCGGGTCGGCCGGGTCCAGGCTGATGGTGGCCACGCCCGTCAGCTTTTCAGCCACGCCGCGTTCACCGAACACGCGGCCTTCCAGTGCGGGGGCTTGGCGCGCCTGCACGTCAAACGCGGTGACTTCGGCCTGAGCGCAGGTGGCGCCCAGCAACAAGACCGGGCTCAACACACGAGCAAGGGCTAGGGTTTGACGCGACACGCGACGGCTCTGACGATAAGGCATGCAACTTCCTGTTCTGAATTCAAAGACAAACACTTACGCGCTCAACGCCAGCCGGCGATTGGCCGGTTGCGCAAACGACGGCTCGCGCTCCGTGCGGGCGGCGGAATCCCCGCCCAGCTTGAACGCCGACACTGACGCATACAAACCGCCCACCTGGCTTTCCATGGACGCCGCCACCGCCGCCACCTGCTCGACCAGCGCCGCGTTCTGTTGCGTCATCTGGTCCATCTGCGCCACCGCCACGCTGACCTGTTCGATGCCCGAGGTCTGCTCGCGCGAGGCCACGGTAATCTCGCCCACGATGTGCGTCACGCGCTGCACCGCCTGCACGATTTCGGCCATGGTCTGGCCGGCCTGGTTCACCAGGTTGGCGCCCGTGCTGACCTTGTCGACGGAATCGTCGATCAGGTCCTTGATTTCTTTGGCGGCCTGCGCGCTGCGCTGCGCCAGGTTGCGCACTTCGGTCGCCACCACGGCAAAGCCCTTGCCGTGTTCACCCGCGCGCGCCGCTTCGACCGCCGCGTTCAGCGCCAGGATGTTGGTCTGGAACGCAATGCTGTCGATCAGCCCGATGATTTCCGCGATGCGGCGCGAGCTATCGGTAATGCCGTCCATGGTGGTCACGACCTTGCCCACCACTTCGCCGCCGCGCGCGGCGATGCCCGAGGCCGCCTGCGCCAATTGCACGGCCTGCTCCGCGCTGCCGGCGTTCTGGCGCACGGTGGCGGTCAACTCTTCCATGCTGGCCGCGGTTTCTTCCAGGGACGCCGCCTGCTCTTCGGTGCGCGAAGACAAATCCAGATTGCCCGCGGACATTTCGCGTGCCGCGCCGTTCAGGCTTTCCGCGCCCGAACGGATGCCGCCGATGACTTGCGCCAGGTTCTCCTGCATCTTGGCCATGGCGCTGATCATGCTGCGCGTGTCGCCGTGGTCCACGTCCACCGCATGGCTCAAATCGCCCGAGGCGATACGGCCGGCGATGCCCGCGGCGTAGGTCGGGTCACCGCCCAGGCTGCGCGATACGCTGCGCGTGATCATAAACATCACGCCCGTCACCACCGCGCCGATCAGGCCCAGAATGGCCAGCGCCTTGAGCAGGTTGTTGTAGAACGCGGTCTGGATATCGTCTACCAGCACGCCGGACACCACCACCCAATCCCACGGCTGGTAGTACGAAATAAAGCTGATTTTGGGCGCACGGTCATCGGCGTTGCCAGACTTGGACGCTTCGTATTCGACAAAGCCACGGCCCTTGGCGCGCGCCAGGTCCGCCATGGTCTTGTAGTACGCATGGCCTTGGGTGTCCTTGCGGTCGCCCACGTTCTTGCCCACGATCGATGCGCCAAACGGATGCATCAGCAGCACCGGCTGCGTGTCCACCACGAACACGAAGTTGTCATTATCAAAGCGCAGCTGGCGCAACTGGTCCAGCGCCTGACGCTTGCCGTCTTCCGCGCTCAGCTTGCCTTCGGACACCGTCTTCGCATAAGACGCCACCACGCTCTGCGCCACTTCGACAATGCGCTCGAGCCCGTCGCGGCGCTCTTTCATCATGATGTCCCGCGCGTTCAAGGCCGACCATCCGCCCAGCGCCAACAAACCGATCCACATCAACAGCATGGCCAGCCGCAGCTTGGCCTTCAAACTCAACGCATTCATGGTGCCCCCTTGCAAGAATGCAGGCCCGCTCCCGGCACAGGCCCGCCAGCGGACAAGTATGGTGCGCAAGGGTCCTTTCCGATCGCCAGGAAACAGGGGCATGTCGACGCGTAATTACATGTAATTCGCACTTCAGAAAACCTCAACGCTGCCGTATCACGTGCGCGCGAACCCTGAAAGGAAAATGAAAGACGCGAAATAAATGTTGCGCGGGCGTGCGCAGTCACAATCTTCAAAGAGGCGGACAAATGTTCAATACGCCGCGCGGGCGCGCAGGCACATTGCCGGTGTTTCCTCACCCCGGCACCACAGGAGTTACTGATGCCCATCACCGCCACCGCCACGCCCGGCGCCAAGCTGCTTTCGCCCAAAGACCACACGCTCATCATGATCGACTTCCAGTCGCAGATGGCGTTCGCCACGCATTCCATCGAC
>Ga0256879_1000045_pt1 | contig 21289 bp, 10 predicted proteins | sample MC6MC0437MT_FD_186346 | JGI IMG/M metagenome (GOLD analysis project Ga0256879, IMG submission 186346) | Metatranscriptome of enriched soil aggregate microbial communities from Iowa State University, Ames, United States - MC6-MC0437-MT... | ecosystem: Environmental > Terrestrial > Soil >... | reverse complement strand
TAATGCAAGATTTCAATCTCTATTTTGATCTTGGCTGGCACCATATTTTAGACTGGAAAGGCTATGATCATATACTTTTCTTACTTGCTCTTTGTGGTGTATACACCCTCTCCGATTGGAAAAGAGTACTAATTTTGGTTACCGCATTTACCGTTGGCCACAGCATAACTTTAGCCCTAAGTGTGTTAAATGTTGTGCACGTAAACACCGCACTTATAGAATTTTTAATTCCGGTTACAATTATGATAACCGCGTTAGCCAACATCTTTAATAAAAAGCCCAAGCCCAAGGCCATAAGGTTAAAATATACATTAGCACTCATCTTTGGACTAATACATGGCATGGGTTTCTCAAATTACTTAAAAAGTCTGCTTGGCAAAACTACCAATATCGTTGTGGAGTTACTTGCCTTTAACCTTGGGCTGGAATTTGGGCAGATACTAATCGTTTTCGGTGTACTCATACTTTCATTTATCCTTATTATGATCGTAAAAATTAAGCGATGGGACTGGAATTTCTTCCTTTCATCCGCTATATTTGGTATATCATTTGTAATGGCCGCCGAACGGTTACCTGCAATCCTTAACTAACAAAATGAAGAAACTGCTACTTCTAACTGCCGCATTGTTTTTCAATGTCGGTATATACGCACAATCATTAAATAATCCAGGTTCAAACCACGGTAATAAATTTGAACAGCTAGGCACAATCCTTTCTGATCCAAACTATTACCGCTCTGCATCTGGCGCACCCGGCCCTGCATATTGGCAGCAAAGGGCAGATTATGAGATTAATGCAGAACTGGATGAAAAGAACCTGCGTTTAAATGGATCAGAAACGATCACTTATTATAATAATTCGCCAGATCCTTTAAGTTATTTGTGGGTTCAGCTTGACGAGAATCAGAACAAAGCTACAAGCGACAATAAGCTTACACAAACCAGCAAAATAAAAGAGAAAATGACATTAGATGACTTCTCTGATATTATTGGTCGCAATGATGATCTTGGTGTTAAGATCATTAAAATTACCGATGAGAAGGGCACTCCTCTTCCCTACGTGATTAACAACACCATGTTACGGATTGATTTGCCTGTGGTGCTTAAACCTAAGGAAAAGTATAAATTAAAAATAACGTGGAATTACAACATCTCTGATCGTAAGATTGTACATGGAAGAGGTGGTTATGAGTATTTTCCTCAAGACGACAATTATTTGTTTACCATTACACAATGGTTTCCGCGCATGGCTGTTTATTCTGATTTCCAGGGATGGCAAAACAAGCAATTCGAGGGCAGAGGAGAGTTTGCCTTGGTTTTTGGAAACTACAAGGTAAACATGACTGTTCCGGCAGACCACATAGTTGGTGCAACAGGCGAATGCCAGAACTATCCACAGGTTTTAAGCGCAACCAGCTTAAAGAGATGGAATGAAGCACAAACAGCAAAAGCTCCTCTGGAAATTATAAATCTTAGTGAAGCAAAATCCGCTATTACAAAAAAGGCAACCGGGAAAAAGACATGGACTTATGTGGCCGAAAATGTAAGGGATTTTGCATGGGTATCTTCAAGAAGATTGGTTTGGGATGCTATGGCAACTTATATCGACGGAAAAAAAACAATGGCCATGTCTTATTATGGCCCCGAAGCTTACCCGATATACAGCAGGTATTCGACCAAGGTGGTTGCGCATACTTTAAAATCATATTCTAAACACACTATTCCCTATCCATATCCTGTTGCAATATCTGTTGAAGCCTCCAATGCAATGGAATATCCTATGATTTGCTTTAATCATGGCCGTGCAGAAAAAGATGGTTCATACACGGAGTCACTTAAATATGGTGTAATCAGTGTAATTATTCATGAGGTGGGTCATAATTTTTTCCCCATGATTGTAAACTCCGACGAAAGGCAATGGACCTGGATGGATGAGGGCCTAAATACTTTTTGCCAGTTTATGGCAGAGCAGGAATGGGACAATAATTATCCCTCTCAACGAGGGCCAGCACATAAGATTGTAGACTACATGAAAATGCCGAAAGACCAGTTGGAGCCGATTATGACTAATTCCGAGAACATTGTAAATTTTGGACCTAATGCTTACGCTAAACCAGCCACAGCGCTAAACATTTTAAGAGAAACCATAATGGGCAGGGAGCTTTTTGATTATTCTTTTAAAGAGTATGCAAAGCGATGGGCATTTAAACACCCTACTCCTGCCGATTTGTTCAGAACAATGGAAGATGCTTCGGCAGTTGACCTTGACTGGTTTTGGAGAGGTTGGTTCTTTAATACTGATCCTGTAGACATTTCATTGAACGAGGTGCGCTATTATCGCATGAACAGCATGAAACAAGCTGTTGAAAATGCAGAAAGCAAGAAAGCATATGAAAAAGACAACAAATATCTGGGCCGAGAACGCAATAAGGCCGAGGGTATAAAGTTTGCCATTGAGCAAGACACAAGTTTGCTTGATTTTTATAATAAGTTTGATCGCTTTGAAGTAAGCAAAACCGCCGACGAGCAATTTCAAAACTATTATAACTCGTTAGGTGCTGAAGAGAAAAAAATCTATGAGAGCAAAAAGAACTTTTACGAACTCGAATTCTCGAACCTAGGTGGTTTAGTGATGCCATTGATCATTGAATGGACGTTTAAGGATGGCAGTAAGGAAACAGATAGAATTCCTGCATATGTATGGAGAAAGAATGAAAACAAAATAACCAAAGTTTTTGCTAAGGATAAGGAAGTTGTTTCAGTACAGTTAGATCCAAATAGAGAAACTGCCGATATTGATGAGAGCAATAACTCCTGGCCAAGAAAAAGCCAGTCTACCAGGTTTGAATTGTTTAAGGAGCAACAGATGCCTGCAACAAACCCAATGCAGCAATCTAAAAAACAGAATTAATTAAAAAGCCATCTCTCGATGGCTTTTTCAAAGATACTAAAACAAAAAACTACCTATTTAGACTTCTCTTTCAAGAGGTTTAATTCTTTTTTGAGCAGCTCAATTTCTGCCTGCTGCTCTTTAATAGCCGCCACAAGTACGGGAATCAGATTTTCTGATTGCACTTCGCTATATCTTGCAACTTTTGAACTGTTCTTGCCCTGGTTATACATTTTAGTAGCCTCATAAACCATAGCAGGGTATTCTGATTGTACGTTACTGGCAAGGAAGCCGTATTGCTCGCCAGCTGGTAATTTAAGATGTTTGTACTTCTCTACATCGTATTTAAAAGTTACGGGTTGCAGGTTTTTTAAGTGTTCAGTAGAATTAGAAATCTTATCTACGTTTACTTTTAACTCTTGCTCTTCAATTTTTTGTGCATTTACTGAAAATGCAGCTGCGCTTAATAAAATGCCTAATACGGCACCTTTTGATACTAAAGGATATCTCATAAAATAAAATTATTGTGTAATATTTGAATCTTAATTGTAGTGTATTTACAATCAGATTTCAGGAGGGGGGTATGGTAGCGAAATAATCGAGGTAACCGTAGGCGATACAAAGCTATAATTAACCTTTTTTGAGGTTAAGGTATGCGCCAGATCTACAATTGGCTGATGAATAAAAACATCATCCGTAAGCTCCAGATTTTTTAATTCTTTCTCTTCCTCTGAGTTCTCAGAGTCTTGATCAGTATGATGGATCGATACTGTTTGTTTATGGTCGGTTACAGTAAATAACGACACATGCTTTACCAGCAAAAATGAAAGTAAAATAAGAATGCCCGTTAATTTTTTCAACATAAACCTAAGTAGTATCTATCCTTTAATTGTGATGTGTAATCTGACAAATATATTTATCTTATTCAAAATCCGGCAATGCTTAGCAAGAAAATGACAAAAATTTAATGATCAAAATAACGAAGATCAGGACATTAAGACTAAAACAAGCCTAACTGCCCCTTATCGTCAATTTCTATATCGTCAGGATTAGTGATCTCAAACTTAATTTCTTTTGCCGGAATGTCTTTCTCATCCTTCTTTGTCTCTGGGGTTTCTTTAGCCACAGGTTTCGGCTTAGCTTTAGGCTCTTCCTTACCTTCAGGCTTGGCCTTTGATTCTTTTTCTGATGTTTTAGTTGTTCCCCACGCTTTTTTTGGTTTTCCCTCTGCCGCCTCCTCAGATGGCTTTTCTTCAACCTTTTCTACAGGTTCTTCTTTTGAAACAGGTTTTGGTTCCTTGGCGACAACAAAAGGCTTTTTCACAACAGGTGATGCCTCCTCCTGTTCAACTTCAGGTTCTTCCGAAACAGCTTCCGGCTCGACATTGCTTTCCTCTACTTCCTGGATATTTTCCTCTTCCTCACTTGTAGTTACATCCGCTGTTGTTTCAGTAGTTTCTCCTTCAGCTTGCTCTTCATTAGAAGACGCATCTGGAATACTGACCTTGCTTTCCAAAACTAATTCCAGTTCTTCATGATTAGAAATACTCACATTTTTTACGTCATGTTGAGTGATCCTGTTTCCGTTAGCCTTTATACCCTTTACATCAATAAACTCTGCTAACACGATTTCTAATGTTTCCGGGATTTGTGTTTTACCTTTAAGTACATCAACCGTTAATACTGCTTCTGGATTGCTGGTCAGGTAAAGGAATCTCGAACCATTCTCTTCACTAATCAGAGTACCTTTTTTACCAACTGCAATTGATTCAAATACAAATCTCTTTATGAAATAATTTTTAGCTTTCCCCTCGTATTGTACAACAGTAAATGGTTTTTCAGGGTCAAATTTCTGAATCAGTATCAGATCTGCATCAAAGTGATTGCTCAATTCGAATGTACTCAGTTCATACCATCCCTCTTTATGAACCTGTAATATTTTATCATCACCATCGAATTCACCAAGGTATTTCCCTCTTCCATCAACATTAAGTCTTCTAAGCAAATCGTCATACCATATCTTAAGGCCGGAAAGTGTTGATACTCCTTTTGTTTTTAACAGGATCTTTTTGATAGGATACTTAGATACAATATTACCCTGAGAAGCACGCCCTTTAATCGCTATTTCAGCATAATCAAGGTCAAATTGAAGTTTCTTAAGTTTAGTGTGTGGTTTTAACTGAACCGTAATCACTTCAGCTTCTCCATTTGGGTTGGCAGTAAAATACAATACTTTAGAACCTTTACTTCCTTTGGTAAGGTCATATTCCTTATCGCGGGTTACACCAACTACAGCGAAACGTTTAATGTACGAAACGCCGCTGGCCCCATCTTTATAAACCATATTATAGATGGTCCGTTCATCACCCTTTTTAAACACCTGTGCATGCAGAATTCCTTTACCAACAAAGGTTTTATCTGCTACCTTGGTGATGATACATTTGCCATCTTCTCTGAAGACGATTATTTCATCAATATCGGAACAATCTGCAACAAATTCATCCTTACGCAAACCAGTACCCACAAAACCATCTTCACGGTTCAGGTATAGTTTTACATTGGCTAAAGCCACTTTAGATGCCTCTACCCTATCGAATAAACGAATCTCTGTTTTACGTTCTTTACCCTTACCATACTTATCTCTAAGTTTCTGGAACCAGGCAATGGTATAATCTGTTAGGTGACGAAGGTGATTTTTTACAACTTTGATCTCATCAGCTAAAGCTTTCATCTGATCATCCGCCTTTTTAACGTCAAAGCGGGTAATGCTGCTCATTGGTTTATCAATAAGCTTTTTGAAATCTTCCGGCTGAATCTCTCTATACAAATCGGGTTTAAATGGTTCGAATAAAAGATTCAATACCTCAACAACCGTTTCAAAATTACCAGAATTCTCATAGTCAGCATTTTTGTACATGCCCTCCTGAATAAAGATCTTTAGTAATGAGCTAAAGAATATTCTTTCCTGCAATTCATGCAACTTAATTTCCAATTCCTGTTTTAACAGGTTCTTGGTATTATGAGTATTCTCGATAAGGATATCATTAACACTCAAAAACTGAGGTTTATCATCCTTGATAACACAAGTATTTGGAGATATAGAAACTTCGCACGAAGTGAAAGCATACAAGGCATCAATGGTTACATCAGGTGAGATACCAGGAGCAAGATGGATGACAATCTCTACATTCTGTGCCGTATTGTCTTCAATTTTCTTAATCTTGATCTTACCCTTATCGTTAGCAGATAACACGCTATCAATTACAGAACCTGTTGTTGTGCTGTATGGTATTTCGGTTATTACGAGAGTCTTCTTATCTTTTTCTGTGATTTTTGCTCTTACCCTGATTTTACCTCCGCGCATACCTTCGTTATACGCCGAGAAATCGGCCATACCGCCAGTAAAGAAATCAGGGAGAATATTTGGTCTGGTTCCTTTTAAAGATTCGATGGAAGCATCAATCAGTTCCAGGAAATTATGAGGCATAACCTTGGTAGCCAAACCTACCGCAATACCTTCTGCCCCCTGGGCCAATAGCAAAGGAAATTTAACCGGCAAAGTAACAGGTTCGTTGTTACGGCCATCGTAACTCAATTGCCAAACGGTAGTATCTGGATTAAACACTACTTCGTTTGCAAATTTAGACAAGCGCGCTTCGATATAACGGGCCGCAGCGGCACTGTCGCCAGTTACCGGATCACCCCAGTTACCCTGGCAATCTATCAGCAGTTCCTTTTGACCAATTTGCACCATTGCATCGCCAATAGAAGCATCTCCATGTGGGTGATATTTCATGGTATTTCCGATAACATTGGCAGCCTTATTAAAACGTCCATCATCCATCTCTCTTAAAGAGTGCATAATGCGTCGCTGAACCGGTTTTAAACCATCGTTGATGTGTGGAACCGCGCGATCAAGAATTACGTAAGAGGCATAATCGAGGAACCAGTTCTCATAAAGCCCGTTGATAGGGATTACAGTATGTGTACTTTCTTCGTTTATGTTGTTTTCTATTTCGTCGCTCATCAAAAAAGGATTGGATTTTGTAAATATAAGGGTTGGAATGAAATATTAAGAACAGAAGTTTTTAACAGTTCTTAGTTAATAACCTATCTTTTTCGGGTTAATGGACTAGATTTTCATAATTTTCGGGCATTATTTTATGAATTGATGTTTTACCTTTCCAACCGCTCCTCAACAAACACAAAAGGCAATAGGTTTTTAATTCCTTTTACTTTTATTATTTCGCCCCCTATACAGTAAAAAAGCACCTCAATTTCCTGCTTTTGCTTCTGTTCAAATTCGGCCATTACCTGCAAGCATGCACCGCACGAGGTAACAGGTTTCTGGATAACAAAATTACTGCTTTTTGCAGTAATTGCCATAGCCTGAACAGCCGCTTCGGGGTAAGCAGCACCAACTGTAAACAGTGCAACGCGCTCTGCACAAAGCCCTGAAGGGTAGGCCACATTTTCCTGGTTACTACCAAGAACTAACTGCTTATTACTTAATTTTAAAGCTGCCCCAACCTTAAAATTCGAATAAGGTGAGTATGATGATTTTAATGCCTCTTCGGCCTTTAAACATAATTCCTGATCTGATGCACTTAGCTCATTTAAGGACTTAAAAGTTTGATAGCTAACAACAAAATTTTTCTGATCCATATTTAAACATACGTAATTTTCTAACAATAGATTAACAACAATTTTATCCCTTGATTTAAACAATTTAATTATTTAGATTGTAGATATAAGTAAGAAGCCTAATTTTGACGCCGATGGCATGGTTTTAGTGCTGTAATCATAGATTTAAAACCCTATTAAACGCATTTCAATTGAATATATATATTCGTAAAAGTCTTAAAATCATACTTTGGATAGTAGCAAGCATCATTATGCTGGTTGTCCTTATTGCACTTTCATTAAACATTCCGGCGGTACAAAATTTCGTAAAGGATAAAGCAATAAATTATTTAAAGGATAAAACCAAAACTGAGGTAAGTCTGGAGAGTATAAAAATTGCGCTACCAAAGGATGTGGTGCTGAATAAATTTTATATTGAAGATAGAAAAGGAGACACCCTGCTGTATGCACAAAAACTTTCTGTAGACATTAACTTATTTAAACTTTTAAGTAATAAGGTAGAGATCAACAATATTTCACTGCAAAAAATAAGAGCCAATGTTACCCGCATAAACCCCGATACCTCATTCAACTTTTCTTTCCTGGTAGATGCGTTTATGTCTGAGCAAGAAAAGCCAGAAGAAGAAGTTGCAAAAGACACCACATCTACTCTCAAATTTTCTATTGAAAAGGTGGCTTTTGAAGACATTGGTATCGTTTATCGTGATGATGTTGCAGGAAATGATGTAAAATTAAACCTGGGTGAGTTTACTGCCAACATTAAAGATTTTGACCTTAATAATCAACACTACGTCATCAAATCTTTAGCCTTAAAAAACACCTCCTTAAAATACCTGCAGCAAAAACCGCTTACACAGTTACAGGCTCACTTACAAAACAGCATAGACACAGCAAAAACAGAATCCGGTAAATTACCACTTGTAGAGATTCAGGATTTTGCTTTCAACAATATAAAAATAGGATTCGACGATCGGATTTCGGGTATGAATGCGGATGTTGATCTGAACAAGCTAGCCTTAACTCAGCTGTTTATTGACCTTACCAATAGTAATTATAAAATTGACGATGCCAAACTAAATGATACAAAAATAAACTTCAGCTCCACAACTAATAAAGCGAATGTTAATGTTAATGACTTGTCGTTAACCAAGCTTCTGGCAGACGTTAAAAATGGCAAGTACAAAATAAATGATGCAAAGCTAAGCAAATCAAATATCCTGTTTGCATTAAAACCGGTTAAACCCGGGAAAGAGACAAAAGTGGATACTGCAGAGAAATCTTCACCCCTGTCATTACTGGTTGACAATATAAGCTTAACCGAGAACAACGTACAGTTTGATAATCTTGGAGCTAAACCTACTAAAGGAATGGACTTTAACCATTTAAAGTTTACCGGCCTTACCTTAGTAGCTGATGCGCTTGGCTATAATGATACTGGTATAAAAATCAATGTAAAAGAAGGTGTGTTTAAGGAGAAGAGTGGTTTTCAATTATCTAAGCTAAGAGGAGATGTTGTATACTCCGACAAGGCAATTAAAGTGAATAACTTCTTACTAAAAACACCTAATACATCAATAGAAAACGTTACAGAATTAAATTACTCTTCTCTTGATGATTTAACCAAACATCCGGAAAAGGTAAAGCTTTCAATGGTTGTTAAAAACACAACTATTGGCTTAAAAGACGCTGCTTACTTTAGTGATGCGGTCCCGGCAAATTACAGAAATGAGAAGATAAAAGTAAATGCCAATGTTAGTGGCTATATGAATAACCTTGTAATTCCCCGACTACAGATTTCGGGGTTAAAAAGCACAAACATTGATGTGAGTGGCAGGATAAAAGGACTCCCTGATATGGACAAAGCTTACTTTGACATGAACATCAAAAGGTTTGCAATGACCAAAAAAGATCTTTTGGTGGTTATCCCTAAAAAGACTTTGCCAACCAATATAGAGCTTCCTAATGTGATTGTTGCAAACGGAAAGTTTACCGGCTCAATGACCAATTTCAATACCGGTTTTAACATTAATACCGACATGGGATCGGCTAAGTTACTGGCAAGCATGAAAGGTCCTAAAGGCAAGGAGAGCTATGTTGCCAATGTAAACCTGAATAATTTTAATGTAGGTAGATTACTTAAACAGCAAGCTCAGTTGGGCAAAATTACGGCTAAAGCCAGCGTTAAAGGAACCGGGCTTGATCCTAAAACTGCCTCGGCACAGTTTAAAGCACAATTAATAAGTGCATACTACAACAAATACACTTATAAGGATCTCTTTTTAAGTGGTGATTTCAAGCAGCAAAAATTGAATCTAAAAGGCAATATGGCCGACACCAATTTGAATTTTAATTTAACCACTGCCGTAAATATTGCGGGCAAATATCCGGCGGTAAAAGCAGACTTGGATTTAAAACAGGTTGATCTACAGAAATTAAATTTCAGTCCGGGTGAGTTTAAGTTAGCGGGGGTAATTAATGCAGATGTAAAAACTGCTGATCCCGATTACCTTAACGGTGATATTTTTGTAAATGGCCTGCAGGTAGTTAAAGATGGCCAACGTTTCAATGTAGATACAATTGTAGTGCATTCTGAAGCGAGCGAAACACACAATATGCTTACCCTTCGTTCTGAGTTTATGCGAGCCAAAATTGATGGTAAATATCAACTTACGAATGTCGGCAGCGCAGTGATTAACCAGATCAATAAATACTATCAATTTGGCGAGGTAACTAAAATCCCTGATCAGCGTTTTAGATTCTACGTAAATTTCTACAATCCTAAAATCCTTCAGAACTTTGTACCGGAACTAACCACCTTTGCCCCTTCCAGAATGAATGGCTTAATTGATACTCAGAAGGATAGTTTACTTATGAATGCCTCTTTTCCTCAGATAGTTTATGGTGGCTACAGGATTGATAGTACTAAACTTAATGTGAACAACACTGAGCAGAAGCTTAATTATAAATTACAAATAAAAAGTTTTCAGAGCTCTGCGGCTAATTTGTTTAATACCGAAATTAGTGGCGACGCTGTAAATAACAACCTTGCTCTTAATATTTATTTAAGAGACAGTAAGCGGAAAGACAAGTATGTTTTGGGAGGCAATTTCAAATCGATTAACAAAGATTACCAGTTCAGTTTAGATCCTCAAAAGCTTTTGCTTAATTATGAAAAGTGGGCCATCGCACCTCAAAATTACATTCAGTTTGGCCAGTCGGGTATTATAGCTAATCAATTTAACCTGAGTAAGGGTAATCAGCTCTTAGGGATTAACAGTACTGATACTGTTGCCAACTCTCCTTTAAAAGTTGAATTTAAAGACTTCAAAATAGAAACGCTTACTAAGTTTGCCGAGCAGGACAGTTCTTTGGTTGGTGGTACTATTAATGGTACTGTTGATGCAAAGGAGCTTATGGATACACCTAAGTTTGAGGCAAATCTAACAATAGATAGGTTAAGGTATTTGAAAGATGAGTTTGGAACCTTGCGTATTGCTGTAAACAACAATACAGAGAATGCATATGAAACTAACATTGCCTTATCTGGTGTACACGAGTTAAGGGTTAATGGATTTTACTATACTTCACCACAGAGTGCCCTTGACCTTAACTTAAATATTGATAAAATTGACCTGAAAGCAATAGAGAGTGTGTCAATGGGACAGATAAAGAACGGCTCGGGTACAATATCCGGGGAATTGTCTATCAAAGGCCCCCTTGATGCCCCCAAAATTTTAGGCGACGTTAAATTTAACCAGGCCGCATTTACAGCAACTTATGTGAATTCTTATTTCAGAATGCCAAATGAGTCTATAAGTTTTACTGATAAGGGGATAAACTTCAATAGATTTACCATTATAGATTCTTTAAATCAGAAGGCAGTAATAACCGGTGGTGTCCTCACTACTGACTATAAAGATTTTCGGTTCAACATGGACATGAGAACGAACAACTTTAGACTTATGAACTCTACTGCTGCCGATAACGACATGATCTACGGTACTGTTTATGTTACCAGTACCATTAAGGTTCGCGGCGATCTTAACCAGCCTGATGTAGACATGAACGTTAAAGTAGAAGATAAAACTAAGTTCTTCTTTGCTATGCCACCTGATGATCCCTCGGTAATTGATCAGGAAGGTATTGTACAGTTTACAGATTTCAGCGCACCTCCGTTTAATGGTAAAAAGGCACTGAACGTTAGCGATTCCGTAAGCAAGGCTCCAATCAAAGGACTTAATTTAAGTGCAACTATCGACATTGACCCGGATGCGGAATTAAATGTAGTGGTGGATCCATCTAACGGTGATGCACTAAAAGTTAAAGGGCAAGCATCTTTAACAGCAACAATGGACCCTAGCGGCAAGACTAGTTTAACGGGAAGATATCAGGTATCTGATGGCAGTTACAATCTGACTGTTGGCCCTGTTAAAAAGGACTTTAAGCTGCAACAAGGCAGCAGCATTGTATGGACTGGAGATCCTATGGAGGCAAATGTAAACTTAACGGCATTATATGAAGTAAATACGGCTCCTATTGACTTGATAGGTGATCCAACACAATATGAGGCTAAAACCAAACTCCCTTTCCAGGTATACCTGATGATGACGGGTGAACTTTTAAAGCCAAGCATCAAATTTAAATTAGACTTACCAGAAAATGAGCGGGGTGCACTTAATGGTCAGGTATATGCGAAATTACAGAGTGTAAATACGAATGAAAGCGAACTGAACAAGCAGGTATTTGCACTATTGGCGTTCAACAGGTTTATTGCTGACAATCCGTTCCAAAGTCTGGCCGGAGGTAGTAGTGTTTCTTCTATTGCCCGTTCAAGCGTAAGTAAATTATTAACAGAACAATTGAACAATCTTGCATCCGATTTGATAAAGGGTGTAGATATAAACTTTGGTTTAAATTCATCTGAAGACTATTCGGCATCAGGCAGCAAGTCGCAAAAGACCGATCTCGAGATCGGTCTGTCTAAAAAACTCTTGAACGATCGTTTAATTGTTACCGTTGGTAGTTCTTTTGGACTGGAAGGCCCTCAGCAGCAAGGTCAGAGTTCTACCAATATTGCAGGAAATGTTAATGTGGAATACCTTCTTTCCAGTGATGGCAGATACAGGTTAAGAGCTTATAGACGCAATCAGAATGAAGGCGTAATTGAAGGACAGATCATTGAAACAGGGCTTGGATTTGCTTTAGTGGTTGATTACAATAAATTCAGGGAGGTTTTCCAAAACTTCTCTAAAAAGAAAAGATTTAGAAATGAAGAGAGGCGTAAAAATGAGACAACAAATTAAATCCGGCTTATTTATACTTGCATGTTTAATTTTTGGCGCCTGTAGCAGTACCAAAAACCTTAAACCCGGGGAGATTTTATATACCGGTGCCAACATTAACATCAATCCTGATTCAACAGCAAAAATTGACAATCAGAAAGAGGTTAAAGGGGTTTTACTTGATAAAACACGACCTAATCCTAATAAGTCAATTTTAGGCATAAAGTTTAAACTTGCCATGTACAATCTTGCCGGCGAACCTAAAAAATCAAAAGGGATCCGGTATTGGCTCCGCAATAAAGTGGGCGAACCGCCTGTGTTATTAAGCGAGGTAAAAATCCCTTATAACAACGCTGTGCTTAAAAGTTATTTGATTAGTCAGGGGTATCTTCAATCTGAAGTAAACGGAGATACTTTAGTTAGTGGTAAAAAGGGCAAAGCACTTTATACCGTTGTTACCGGTGCGAGATATAAAATTAACAGTGTCGAATTCCCAAAAGATAGCACAGGTATAGTTCAAATCATAAATCAGAATAAAGACAAAACGCTATTAAAAGTAGGCGATAATTATGACCTGGAAACTTATAAAAATGAGCGGATCAGAATAGACAATGATTTAAAGGAACAGGGATATTTTTATTTTAATCCTGATTATTTGATTTTACAGGTTGATAGTACTGTAGGCAAACATCTGGTAGATATCAGAATAAAAGTAAAAGACATTGCTCCTGATGCAGGCCTTAAACCTTATACCATTGATAAAATTAATATCTACCCTAATTATTCTTTAAGAAGAGATAGCGCAATCAGAAATTCAACTCCTGAAGTATACAAAGATTTTAATATTTATGATACACGACACACCTACAAGTCGGGCTTATTTGACCGGTTGGTTTTCTTCAAAAAAGACGAATTATACAATAGGCGTGATCATAACCAATCTTTAAACAGAATGGTTAACATAGGTATTTTTCAAAATGTTAAAGCAGAATTTTTACCTGTCGACAGTTTTAGAAACAATAAGCTAAACCTTAACATTTTCCTCACCCCTTTAAAGAAAAATTCTCTTTCATTTTCACTAACCGGAACCAGCAAATCCAATAACTTTGTCGGATCAGAAGCTAAGTTAACTCAAACTACCCGTAACCTTTTTAGAGGTGGCGAGCAGTTGGATGTAAGTGTAAGTGGTGGATTCGAAACCCAGGTAAGCGGGCAGGCCAAAGGACTAAACTCATATTCTTTTACTACTGAAGCAAAGCTTACCTTCCCAAGGTTTATACTCCCTTTCTTTAACTTTAACAGTACCAATGCGTTTATTCCTAAAACCATTGCTTCTTTATCATACCAATCGCTAAACAGAGGTTCCTTATACGGTTTAAATTCCTTTAAAGGAGAGTTTGGATATAACTGGAAAGAGAATTTATATAAAGAACATAGCTTTAACCCTATCTCTATAAATTACGTAACATCTAACGTAACCAATGATACGGCAAGAAGGGATAGTCTCTTTAGTGCAAACCCCGGCTTGGAAAAGAATCTCGAACGCCAGTTTATTATAGGAAGCAACTATAGTTTCACATTTACCAACCAAATGGAGGATTTCAGAAGAAACAATATATACTTCAATGGAACTCTTGAAACTGGTGGAAACGTATGGGGCTTATTTGCAGGAAAAAACGATGAAGGCAAAAAGACTGTATTAGGCATTCCTATCAATCAATTTATACGGGTTGAAACCGATTTTAGAGATTATTATAAAATCACAAAGAACCTGATCTGGGCAAGCCGTTTAAATCTTGGTTATGGATATGGATATGGGAACAATACATCTATCCCTTTTGTGCGTCAGTTCTTTGCCGGAGGTAGTAACGATATCCGGGCTTTTGCAGCCAGGTCATTGGGGCCCGGTTCTTACAAACTGCCAAACCAAACTAATAACTATACCGACCAAAGTGGGGATATAAAGGCAATGGTTAACACAGAATTACGTTTTAAATTATTTAGTGTTTTATATGGGGCTCTATTTGCAGATGCCGGGAACGTGTGGTTAAGAAAAGAAGATCCGTTAAGACCAGGGTCAGGCTTTAACTTTAAAGATGCACTTGATGAAATTGCAGTAGGCACCGGTGCCGGCCTCCGGGTAGATGCATCGATCTTCGTTATCCGTTTAGATGTAGCCTTCCCTATCAGAAAACCTTATCTTGAACCTGGAAATCGTTGGGTAATAGATCAGGTAGATTTTGGAAGCAGCACCTGGCGTAAAGAAAATTTAATCTATAACATAGGTATTGGGTATCCTTTTTAATATTGATTATGACATTCTTAAAAAAAGCTATTCATTTTGTTAAAGCAACAGCACATTTATTTATAGCCGCTGGAAAAGGGTTTATGGAAGACAGGGTGATGAAGCTAAGCGCGGCACTAGCCTATTACACCATATTTTCTCTTACCCCACTTATCATTATTATCATTGCTGCAGCAAGTTTGTTTTTAGGTGGAGATATTAAGCATACAATAGAAACATCTGTAGATGGAACAGTGCAAGAATATAAAATGGATCCGCGAGAGGAACTCTTCTCTGAAATACAAGATTTGGTAGGTCCGGATGCCACTGCTCAACTCAAATCATTCGTAAAACAATCAAACGTTTCGGGAAAAAGTACATTAGGGCTAATTATAGGTATCACTACACTTATTATTGGTGCTACGGCAATGTTCATAGAGATTCAGGACAGTATTAATTTAATCTGGAAAGTAAAGGCTGTACCAAAAAAGGGATGGAAAAAATTAATCACCAACAGACTGCTCTCCTTTTCGCTAATTGCTTCGCTTGGATTTTTGTTACTCGTCTCCCTTGTTATAAATAGTATTGTAGTAGGCATAGGCGACAAACTTGTGGGGCTTGCTTCTAAAGTTGGTGTCGAAAAGGTATCAGAGCTATTTATGCTAATCCTTACCAATGCCTTAACACTGGCAGTTGTAACCTGCATTTTCGCAATTATTTTTAAGGTGTTGCCTGATGTTGATTTAAAATGGAAACCAGCAATTGTTGGGGCCCTGTTTACGGCACTACTTTTTAGTTTGGGTAAGTATATAATTGGAATCTATATTGAAAAGGGCAACCCTGCATCGGCATTTGGCGCTGCCAGTTCTATAATTGTAATTCTGTTGTGGATCTATTACACCTCTATCATATTATATTTTGGAGCTGAATTTACACAGGCCTATGCAGAACGATATGATAAAGGTATAGCACCAAGTAAATATGCAGTGCATACCAAAATTGTTATTGTAGAAAAAAAGGTGGATGTATTACCGCCACAGCATCCGGAAGACACAAAGATCCCTTAAATATACTTAAGCATCTGATCCATTAATTCCTGTTCTAAAAACGGCTTTAATACCAGATCATTCATTCCTGCTTTTAAGTAGGCCTCTCTGTTTTCCTGCATTACATGGGCAGTTATTCCTAAAATCGGAATTCCGGATTTCGCAAAATCCCCGTTATATCTGATTTCATGTGTAAGCTCTACCCCACCCATCACTGGCATCTGAATATCTGTTAACACAATATTGTAGTCATTCTTCTTGTATAATTCGAGTGCCTGTTTACCATCATAAGCAGAATCATATTCCATACCCCACCGCTTTAAGATTGTTTGAACCAGCAAAATATTCATTTTATTATCATCTACCAGCAGCACCTTCTTTCCTTTCAGCTTCTCAACAGTTGACGTTCCTTTATCAACATGTTGCTCCTCTGCAAATTCTGAAATAAGGTAGGGGATTTCAAAACTAAATACGGAGCCCTTACCAAGTACACTGCTAACATTTATTTTACCACCCTGCAGTTCTACTATCTTTTTACAAATTGCTAATCCCAGTCCAGTTCCCTGAAGTTGTGTTGTAGCCGATGAATAGATTTGCGAGAATTCAAGAAATATCAGATCAAGGTCTTCCCTGGCCATACCTATACCAGTATCTTCTACCTGTACTTTGAGTACAGCCTGTTTTTTCCCATCTATTACCAATTGAACCCGAAGCGTTATTTTCCCTCTTTTTGTGAACTTAATAGCATTGGTTAGCAAATTCATAACAACCTGTTTCAAACGCAAACGGTCGCCAATTAAATAAATATTTTTATCGATAGCTATTTTACTCTCTAATTTCAGATCCTTATTTTCTGCAAGAACATTCATGCTATGAAAAACTTCCGCAATCTCTGATTCCGGAGAGAAAGGCTCAGATTCGATATTTATTACGCCTACTTCATACTTAGAAAAATCTAGAATTTCATTAACTAGTTCGAGCAGCATCTCTGATGAACTGCGTATAGCGTCTACCTGCTCTCTCTGTTCATCATTCAGGTTACTCTTGCCTAGCTGCTCAGAAAATCCAACTACCGAATTTAATGGTGTGCGTATTTCATGGCTCATATTAGCAAGGAAACGACTTTTCGAATGCGAATCTTGTGCTGCCAAACCATTCAGGCTGATCAATAAACTTTCATTCTTATAAAGCTTATATAAATTATATAGAATAATTGCGACTAAACAAACCAACAATAGTGCATCTATCAATTCCATTCCGCTTAATTTTTTAAGCTCTACTTCAAGCTCTTCGCCCAAAGTAACCCTTCGTTTAGCTACATACTCAATATCATTTTGCTTAAACTCCTTTAATACCGTAATAATATCCTGGATCAGTTTATTATTCAACAACAAAATTGCCTTTTCATTGCTCTTGATTTGGTTATTGTTAGCATAAAGCTTCCGGTAATAGGCTTCTACTTCTTCTAACAATTTGTTATTAAAAGTTGTAACCTCATCTACCACTCCCTCGTTCTTTTTGGTTTTAACAATTGTAACTGCACTATCTTTACTCCCTTTATTGGAAATTGCATCCGCTAATCGGCCAAAGAATTTTTTACGCGGTTTAACTGCTTGTTTAATCGTATCAACAGTTGTTACTGTTTTAAACTTTTTCTTTATTGAACCTAGATTAATTTTTGCCTGGGCACGCCTTTCTTCCAAACCAAGTTTTGAGAACCCGGCAAACAGGCTATCTGTTAACTGCCTAAGTTTCAAATAGCTCTCTGTCTTTAGCTTTTTCTGTTTTACAAGTTCTTTTAAATCCTGATTTTCCGTATTGTTATCGCCTAGGCTATTTAAATCGTTTAAAAGAAGAGAGATTTTATGGATACCGTCTGAGAATTGATTAAGATAATATTTATCTGCAGTTACGGCATACATGCGCGAATTATTCTCTGCCTGATAAAGGGTATAAATACAGGTATCTACTTCCGAATAACTTTTCTGAAGCATTGTTAGCTTCGTAATATCGTGCTTTAACCCATTAATTTTATTATTCCTGAGGTATAACAGAAAGGCATAAATAAACAATGCAAATATCAAAAATGCTACTACAAAGTAACGGAATGGATCTCTTCTCTTAGCGTTAAACGACATATTATCTTATTATACTGCAGTTTTAATAACTACAGAACTTATCAAACAATTATATCAAAAGGGATCTGATTGAAATACAATATTAAACGAAAATTTTCACATAACCGATACTTTAATAAATCTTAAGCAACATCTAGTGTTGTTTCCTCAGGATCTTCTGCAATAACGAGTTCTTCGGGCAATAATTCCTCTATAGTATCTTTCTCTACCCTAAGGTTTCTAATGATGTGTTGTTGCCTGTCCGGGGTATTTTTACCCATATAATATTCCAAAAGATTTTTAATGGTCTGATCCTTTAAGATTACTGGATCTAACCTGATATCCTTACCTATAAAAAGTCCGAATTCATCTGGCGAGATTTCACCTAAACCTTTAAATCGGGTAATTTCAGGTTTGTTACCAAGCTTCTCAATTGCACGCTTTCTTTCATCGTCGCTATAGCAATAAATCGTTTCCTTTTTATTACGAACCCTAAACAATGGCGTTTGCAAAATGTAAACATGGCCTGCACGAACAAGATCAGGAAAAAACTGAAGAAAAAAGGTCATCATTAACAACCTGATGTGCATACCGTCAACATCGGCATCAGTAGCAATTACAATATTATTGTAATGCAAGCCTTCCAACCCGTCTTCAATATTCAATGCATGTTGCAACAGGTTGAACTCTTCATTTTCATATACCACCTTTTTAGTAAGCTCATAACAATTCAGAGGCTTACCCTTAAGACTAAAAACTGCCTGGCAATCTACATCTCTGGATTTAGTGATAGAACCGGAAGCAGAATCACCCTCGGTAATAAACAAAGTAGTCTCATATCTCTTATCGTGATTACTGTTAAAGTGAACTTTACAGTCTCTTAGTTTCTTGTTGTGTAAAGATGCTTTTTTTTGCCCTATCGTTAGCCAGCTTCTTGATGCCTGCAATATCTTTACGCTCTCTTTCAGACTGCAGGATTCTTTTCAACAATGCATCAGATACATCAGAATGTTTGTGCAGATAATCATCAAGTTCCTTTTTAACAAAGTCGTTAATGAATGTTCTTACCGAAGGCCCCTCGGGGCCCATATTCTGAGACCCAAGTTTGGTTTTAGTCTGCGATTCAAAAACAGGTTCCTGCACCCTAACAGAAATTGCAGCAATAATGGATGCCCTGATGTCAGAAGCATCATATTCTTTTTTATAGAACTCTCTTATCGTTTTTACCACAGCCTCACGGAATGCAGCCTGATGCGTACCGCCTTGCGTAGTATGCTGACCGTTAACAAAAGAGTGATAATCCTCACCGTATTGTTGTCCGTGAGTCATTGCAATTTCAATATCATTACCTTTTAAGTGAATGATAGGATAGCGTAATTCATCGGCTTTGTTAAATTTAGAAAGCAGGTCGTACAACCCTCTTTCCGAGAAGTATTTTTGATTATTAAAATTAACGGTAAGGCCTGTATTCAGGAACACATAGTTCCAGATCATACTCTCTACAAAATCAGAAATGTAGTGGTAGTTTCTAAAAATAGTCTCATCCGGATAAAAAGTAATTGCTGTACCATTACGCTGAGTAGTTTCAATAATATCATTCTCCAAAACAATTTCACCTTTAGAGAATTCTACTTTTTTCGTTTTCCCATCACGATAAGACTGAACCACAAAATTGGTAGAGAGCGCATTTACCGCCTTAGTACCCACACCATTTAACCCTACAGATTTTTGGAAGGCATTACTATCATACTTACCACCGGTGTTTATTTTAGATACGCAGTCTATTACCTTACCCAAAGGAATACCCCTACCGTAATCCCTAACATTAACCTTATGTTCGGATACCGTAATTTCAATTGTTCTGCCAGATCCCATCACAAACTCATCAATTGAGTTATCCACAATTTCTTTCAGCAAAACATAAATCCCATCGTCCTGTGCAGATCCATCGCCCAGTTTACCAATGTACATACCGGGGCGTAATCTGATGTGCTCTTTCCAATCGAGGGAGCGTATACTATCTTCGTTATAATTCGGTTCAGCCATGATGTAAGTAAGTATAATACAAAAATACTATAATGCAGTAAATTTACTCGAATAAGCTGGGGAATCAATTACAAAGTTTCAACAAATGCACATTTTCATGTATATTCAAACAAATTAAATCATGCTCAATATGCGACCTGAAAAACAGCTCTCCATGCTTGACTTATCAATGATCGTTGTAAGTCTGGTAATAGGGATGGGCATCTTCCGCACACCAGTTAATGTAGCTGCAGGAGCGCAAATACCAGAATTATTTTTTTTAGCATGGATTATCGGAGGACTAATTGCCCTGTGTGGGGCTTTAACTTATGCCGAAATAGGATCTCGTTTTCCGGTTACCGGCGGATACTATAAAATATTCTCTGCATTTTACCATCCTTCCATTGCTTTTGCCATCAACTGTATCATAGTAGTTTCAAATGCCGCTTCAGTTGCAGGTGTTTCAATTATCGGAGCCGAATATCTAAGTAAGATCATTTTACCCGTTGAAATGCAAACAGAGTTTTCAAGAATAGCAATTGCCGCTATTTCTATAGGCCTGTTTTACTTCATCAATTTATTGGGGCTAAAAGTTAGCTCTAAAACACAAAATGTACTTTCGTTAATAAAAATCGGTATGGTGCTTATATTAATTGGCGCTGTATTTATGGGACCGGCAGCAGTAAGCTCTCCTTCCACTTTCAGCACATCAGGCGGGGCTATCCCAACCTTATTTGATTATGGCAAGGCGCTGGGCATCTGTTTAATAGGCATCTCTTTTACCTTTGGCGGATATCAGCAAACCATCAACTTTGGGGGCGAAACAAAATCTCCGGGTAAAATTATCCCCCGCTCAATCTTTACCGGCTTAGCTATCATTTTTATACTTTACATGGCAATTAATTACGTGTATGTAAGGGTCATAGGGTTTGAACAGCTAAAAACAGCCGAAAGCATTGCTGCAATACTTGCGGGAAAAATCTTTGGTCCCATAGGTTTTAC
>Ga0256879_1000040_pt1 | contig 21999 bp, 20 predicted proteins | sample MC6MC0437MT_FD_186346 | JGI IMG/M metagenome (GOLD analysis project Ga0256879, IMG submission 186346) | Metatranscriptome of enriched soil aggregate microbial communities from Iowa State University, Ames, United States - MC6-MC0437-MT... | ecosystem: Environmental > Terrestrial > Soil >... | reverse complement strand
CTTGTATAAAAATTTTAACTTTGCAAACCGAATTGTAGGCCCATAAAACAGCCTTTAACAAATTGATATTTATAATTTTACCCAAAACAATATATGCCTAACATTGGAAAAATAGCGCAGATTATAGGACCGGTAGTTGACGTGAGTTTTGCTGACGATGCTCATTTACCTCAAATTTTCTCTGCATTAGAGATTGAAAAAGAAAACGGACAGAAAGTCGTTTTAGAAGTTCAACAACATCTTGGTGAAGACCGCGTACGTGCAATTGCAATGGACTCGACCGATGGTTTGGTTCGTGGAATGAAAGCATTAGATACTGGTGCTCCTATTCAAATGCCAGTTGGTGATCAAATTAAAGGTCGCTTATTCAATGTTGTTGGTGAAGCTATCGATGGTATTAATACTGTTAGCAAAACCGGTGGCAGACCAATCCACAATGCTCCTCCTAGATTTGATGAGCTATCAACTGAAACTGAAGTACTTTTTACAGGTATTAAAGTAATCGATTTATTAGAGCCTTATGCAAAAGGTGGTAAAATCGGTTTGTTCGGTGGTGCTGGAGTAGGTAAAACGGTATTGATCATGGAATTGGTAAATAACATTGCGAAAGCATATGCTGGTTTATCTGTATTCGCTGGTGTTGGTGAGCGTACTCGTGAAGGTAATGACCTTTTACGTGAGTTTATCGAGTCTGGTGTAATCAACTATGGTGAAGACTTCCTTCATTCAATGGAAAAAGGCGGATGGGATTTGAGTAAAGTTGATACTGAAAAATTAAAAGAATCAAAAGCAACATTGGTATTCGGTCAAATGAACGAGCCTCCTGGTGCACGTGCTCGTGTAGCATTATCAGGATTAACAGTTGCTGAATATTTCCGTGATGGTGATGGCGAAGGCGCTGGAAAAGATATCCTTTTCTTCGTTGACAACATCTTCCGTTTCACTCAGGCTGGTTCTGAGGTATCTGCACTATTAGGCCGTATGCCTTCTGCTGTAGGTTACCAACCAACCCTTGCTACTGAGATGGGTTTAATGCAAGAGCGTATTACTTCAACTAAACGTGGTTCAATTACTTCTGTACAGGCTGTTTATGTACCTGCGGATGATTTAACTGACCCGGCTCCGGCTACAACTTTCGCCCACTTAGATGCTACAACAGTATTATCTCGTAAAATTGCTGAGCTAGGTATCTACCCTGCGGTGGATCCATTGGATTCTACCTCACGTATCTTATCTCCGGCTGTTTTAGGTGATGAGCACTACAACACAGCTCAACGTGTTAAAGAAACATTACAACGCTACAAAGAATTACAAGATATCATTGCAATCCTTGGTATGGACGAGTTATCTGAAGAAGATAAATTAGTTGTATCACGTGCACGTCGTGTTCAGCGCTTCTTGTCTCAGCCATTCCACGTTGCTGAGCAATTTACAGGCTTGAAAGGCGTATTGGTTGACATTAAAGATACCATCAAAGGATTTAACATGATCATGGATGGTGAAGTTGATGAATATCCTGAAGCTGCATTTAACTTAGTTGGAAGCATTGAAGAGGCTATTGAAAAAGGTAAAAAACTATTAGCTGAAGCAAACGCTTAATTTTTAAAGCGTACATAATATATATATGACATTAGAAATATTAACCCCAGATAAGAAAGTTTTTGAAGGTGACGTAACTGCAGTTACTGTTCCTGGTACCATGGGATCTTTTCAGATACTACATGACCATGCACCTATTATTTCAACTTTAGAAGATGGACCTGTAATTATTAAATGCAAAACTGGCGATCAAACCTTTACTATTAAAGGCGGTGTAGTTGAAGTTTTAAAAAACAAAATTATTGTGTTAGCCGAAGGGGTTGCTTAATATTTAATCATACAATATTCTAAAAGCCCTTTGAAATTTCAAAGGGCTTTTTTTTATTTATAGTTTTTTATTAATACTATCGTCGAGATGACGAAAACTTGAAAAACCACCTCTAAAAAAATCAAAATTTCAACCAACTTTTTTAAGGTTTTCCACATTTTAAGAAGAATTTACGCAAATTTATAATGCTAGCATAACACCTATACCGAATACCGATTTCATATTTGGTATAGCGACCACCACGTTAAGATATGAAATTGACATATATTTAAGAATATAATTCTTAAATACAATAAAAATAAAGAATTATATTTTTTTTCATTTATTTTCATTCACCTATTGATAGTTTAACCGCCAAGAGGTAAATTGGATTCTATAAAACAACAAGAAATTAAACAACGATATGAACCTTTCAGTCAACGTCTTATTTACTGTAATTGTCAACCTAATTCTCCTACTGATTATTCAGAAGGATAAGGCGCTATAAAGGAATATTGAATACTTAAAATATACTAGAGCGCCACCACAAGTGGCGCTTTTTTAATGAAACATCTAAAATACAAAAACATACCTGACAAAAAATGCAATATTTCAATTCAAATACCATACTTTACTTAAACGGGCGGTTCGAAAAAGCGGCCGATTCAAACGCCGATTTGTATGGTCAGTCGTTACATTACGGCTATGCAGTTTTTGAAGGAATAAGGGCCTACTCCACTCACAATGGCACCCGTATTTTTAAAGCAAGGGAACATTTCGAAAGATTAAAACGCTCTGCAGAATTAGTTCATATTCCATTTACATGGGACATAAATAAATTAATTAAACAAACCTACAGGTTATTAGAAATCAACAATTTAAAGGATGCTTATATCCGTCCTTTAATATACTGTCCACCTGCTATGTCATTGGTTGCTGCAAAAGAAGCTTCAATCATGATCTGCGTGTGGGATTGGGAAGCTTATCTTGGACATAAACTACTTAAAGTTTGCGTATCAAGTTTTGAACGTCCAAATCCTAAATCAACTCCTATTGAGGCTAAGGTTAGCGGCAACTATGTTAACTCCATACTAGCCACTACAGAGGCCAAACGTAAAGGATTTGATGAGGCCTTGTTGCTTGATATGTATGGCAACGTTGCTGAAGCCCCTGGCGCAAATATCTTTATCGAAAAAAATGGCAGATTATACACCCCTCCTCTTGGAAACATTTTACCAGGTATTACCCGTGCTACAGTAATTGAACTATGCCATATTTTAGATATAGAAATTATTGAGAAACATTTATCAGTAAAAGACCTGAAACATGCGGATAGCGCATTTTTCTGTGGTACTGCTACTGAAATTGCAGGAATAGGATCGGTAGACGAATATACCTTCCCATTAAAATGGACCGAAAGTGTCGGCGCAACCATACAGCGTACCTATAAATGCCTGGTATTAGAAAAACAGAATTACGAAGTAATCATATAACTACTACATAATATAATAAGTAAATAACAAAAAAGACCTAACCACATAATATGTCACAAACACCAGAAATCAATCGCTACAGTAAAACTTTTACACAAGACCCAACACAACCAGCTGCACAAGCAATGTTGTACGGAATTGGTTTAACTAAAGCAGATATGGATAAAGCTCAGGTTGGTATTGCCAGCATGGGATATGATGGAAACACCTGCAACATGCATTTAAATGATTTAGCCAAAATCGTTAAAGATGGTGTATGGAAAAATGACATGGTCGGTTTAACATTCAGCACTATTGGTGTTAGTGATGGTATGTCTAACGGAACAGATGGAATGCGTTATTCTTTAGTTTCAAGAGATGTTATTGCAGATTCAATTGAAACCATTTGTGGTGGACAATACTACGATGGATTGATCACTATACCTGGCTGCGACAAAAACATGCCGGGATCTATCATGGCAATGGGCCGTTTAAATCGCCCTTCTATCATGGTTTACGGTGGAAGTATCCACTCTGGAAACTACAAGGGCAAAGCATTAAACATTGTGTCTGCTTTTGAGGCATTGGGTCAAAAACTTGCAGGTAACTTAGAAGAAGAAGATTTTCAGGGCGTAATCAGAAATGCTTGTCCTGGTGCAGGTGCTTGCGGAGGTATGTATACTGCTAACACTATGGCTTCTGCTATTGAAGCGTTAGGTATGAGTTTGCCTTACAGCTCTTCATATCCTGCATTAAGCGAAGAAAAAAAGAAATGAGTGCTTAGAAGCCGGTAAAGCAATCAGAATTCTATTGGAAAGAAATATCCTTCCTTCAGATATCATGACAGAAAGGTCATTCCACAATGCTATCGTTACTGTTATGGTTTTAGGTGGTTCTACCAATGCAGTATTGCACTTAATTGCAATGGCTAAATCGGTAGGCTTAAATTTACAACTTAGTGATTTCCAAAAAATCAGTGACAGCACTCCTGTACTTGGCGATTTAAAACCAAGCGGAACTTACCTGATGGAAGATCTGCATGAAATTGGCGGTGTACCTGCTGTTTTAAAGTACCTGATAAAAGTTGGTTTAGTTCATGGCGACTGTATCACTGTTACTGGTAAAACATTGGCAGAAAACGTAGCAGATGCTGTAGATCTTGACTTCGATAAACAAAAAATTATATTCCCTGTAACAGAACCGATTAAAGAAACCGGTCACTTACAAATGCTTTACGGGAACCTTGCAACTAAAGGTGCTGTAGCTAAGATCAGTGGTAAAGAAGGCGAAAAATTTGTAGGCCCTGCCCGCGTGTTTGACGGAGAGCAGAAGCTGATTGCAGGAATTCAAAGTGGAAAAGTAAAGAGCGGAGACGTAGTAGTAATCAGACAGGTTGGTCCTAAAGGAGCTCCGGGTATGCCTGAAATGCTAAAGCCAACTTCGGTTATTATAGGTGCAGGATTAGGTAAAACTGTGGCTTTAATTACAGATGGTCGTTTTTCTGGTGGTACTCATGGTTTCGTAGTAGGCCACATCACTCCTGAAGCATGGGATGGCGGAAACATCGCATTAGTTCATGATGATGACATCATCACTATTGATGCAGTAAACAATTCAATTGATGTTCATTTAACTGAAGAGCAGCTGGCTACCCGCCGAGCGGTTTGGAAACAGTTGCCACCACCCGTCACAAAAGGAGTGCTCTATAAATACCTTAAACAAGTAAGCAATGCCAGCGAAGGCTGTGTTACTGATGCCTACAATGATTAATTAATTAGAAAACCTATACCCTAAACATACAACAATGGATACAGCACACGAGGAAACAACAACCTTAACAGAACCTAAAAAAACAACAACTGTTTCAGGCTCTGTGGCTTTATTGGAAGGATTAATAGCTGAGGGTACCGATACCATTTTTGGTTACCCGGGCGGCGCCATCATGCCAATTTATGATGCGCTATACGATTACAAAGAAAAATTACAACATATTTTAGTACGTCATGAGCAAGGCGGCACACACGCTGGCCAGGGTTATGCACGTACTTCAGGCAAAGTCGGTGTTGTTTTTGCAACCAGCGGTCCTGGCGCAACAAACCTGGTAACAGGTTTGGCTGATGCTCAGATAGACAGTACCCCTATGGTTTGCATCACAGGCCAGGTTTTTGCACACCTTTTAGGAACAGATGCTTTCCAGGAAACTGATGTAATTAACATCACCACTCCGGTTACAAAATGGAACTATCAGGTAACTGATGCCAATGAAATCCCTAGTGTCCTTGCAAAAGCTTTTTATATCGCACGCAGTGGAAGACCAGGTCCGGTTTTAATTGACATTACCAAAAATGCACAGTTACAAATGTTCGAATACGAAGGATATACTCCTTGCGAACACATCCGTAGCTACCGCCCTAAACCTTTGATCAGAAAAGAATATATTGAGGAGGCTGCAGCGTTAATTAACGGAGCAAAAAAACCTTTCATCCTATTCGGACAAGGTGTTTTATTAGGTAATGCAGAACAAGAATTTAAAGCTTTTGTAGAGAAAAGCGGTATTCCGGCAGCATGGACAATACTAGGTGCCGGTGCCATCCCTACAGATCATCCGTTAAATGTTGGTATGCTTGGTATGCATGGCAACTATGGTCCTAACGTACAAACCAACGCTTGCGATGTTTTAATTGCAATAGGAATGCGTTTCGACGACCGTGTTACAGGCCGCTTAGATAAGTATGCAAAACAGGCAAAGGTTATCCATTTGGATATTGACCCGGCCGAAATTGATAAAAACGTAAAAGCAGACGTTCCTGTTTGGGGCGATTGTAAAGAAACTTTACCATTCTTAACTGCTTTGGTTGATCAGAAATCGCATACCGAATGGGTAGAAGAATTCAGGGCTTTTGATAAAACTGAGCAAGAAACCGTAATACAAAAAGAACTAAACCCGGAAAGCGGAGAGCTTACCATGGGCGAGGTTATCAATAAATTAAATGAGCTAACCAAAGGTGATGCTGTTATTGTTACCGATGTTGGCCAACATCAAATGGTTGCTTGTCGCTATGCCAAGTTTAACCAAACAAGAAGCAATATTACCAGCGGTGGCTTAGGTACTATGGGCTTTGGTTTACCGGCTGCAATTGGTGCTAAATTCGGTGCTCCGGAGCGTACAGTAGTTGCCATTATTGGTGATGGTGGTTTCCAGATGACTTGCCAGGAATTAGGAACCATTATGCAAAGTGGCATCGATGTTAAAATCATGATTTTGAATAACAGATTCTTGGGAATGGTTCGTCAGTGGCAGCAGTTATTCCACGAAAAACGTTATTCTTTTGTAGACATTACCAGTCCTGATTTTGTAAAACTTGCTGATTCTTACTACATCGCAGGCAAAAAAAGTTTCAGAGCGTGAAGACCTTGTTGCAGCATTACAAGAAATGTTGGACCACAAAGGTTCTTACCTTTTAGAGGTAATGGTTGCCAAAGAACATAATGTGTTCCCTATGGTTCCACAAGGAAGTAGTGTAAGCGAAATCAGACTTAAATAATTAAAGATCATGAGCAATTCCAACGATATAGAAATAACCGGAAAACAGGAATTTACGATTACTGCATATACCGAAAATAGAATCGGCATACTTAACCGTATAGCCATCATCTTCTCCAGAAGAAAAATTAACATTGAAAGTTTAAACACCTCTCCTTCAGAAATTGAACACATTCACCGTTTCAATATTCTGATCCATGAAACGGAAGAGGTGGTTCGTAAACTGGCCCGTCAGATAGAAAAGCAGGTAGAGGTATTGAAAGTATATTACAATACTAACGAAGACATCATCTGGCAGGAAATGGCATTATATAAAGTACCTACAGATACGATTGCAGAAAAAGTATCGGTAGAGCGTTTGCTTCGCGAATATGGCGCAAGAGCAGTAGTGATCCGTAAAGATTATACTGTTTTTGAAACCACCGGACACAGAGAAGAAACTGATAAACTGATTGAGGTGCTACAACCTCACGGACTAATTGAGTTTGTAAGAAGTGCAAGGGTTGCTATTATTAAAGACAGTGAAGGTTTTAACCGTAAGCTTAGAGAATTTGAGCGCAGAGAACCAGGCGAGGATGTGATTGAAAATGAATTCCTTGATAAAGAGAAGAATGTATTTAGCATGTAATTCGTAACAGGCGAATAGGCATTACAGAACTAATAAAATGGAAAACACTCTTTTTAAAACGATTATACAAACCAGGAAAAACTTTATTGAGTTGATAGAAACATCAACGATTGAAGAGGTAAATGAGGTGCCCGCAGGCTTTAACAACAATATAATTTGGAACTTTGGCCATATTATAAGCAGTCAGCAGATACTTTGTTATAAACTGGCCAATGTTGCCCCTATAGTGGAACCTCAGTATATTCTGGATTATCAAAAAGGAACAAAGCCGGAAAAGTTCATTGAAGCCGAAGAAATAAACATTTTAAAAGACCTGGCGCTTAGCACTATTGATAAGCTGGCAGAAGATCTGAACAACAATGTTTTTGTAAGTTACAATGTGCGTACTACAAGCTATGGAATAGAACTAAAAAGCACAATTGAAGCAGTACAGTTTTTTCCGATACATGATGCTTACCACTATGGCTGTGCATCATCGATTAAGAAAGCATTAAATAAAAAGTAAATAAGAACCTTATAACAAAAAACCGATAAAACGATGTCAAATTATTTTAACACATTACCTCTTAGAGAAAAATTAAACCAATTAGGTGTTTGCGATTTCATGGACAGTTCAGAATTTCTTGATGGCGTAAATGCACTAAAAGGAAAAAAACTGGTAATTGTAGGTTGTGGAGCACAAGGCCTTAACCAAGGTTTAAATTTAAGAGATAGTGGTTTAAATGTTGCCTATACTTTAAGAAAAGAAGCTATTGAAGGCAAAAGAGATTCATGGAAAAATGCTACAGAAAACAACTTTACTGTTGGCACTTACGAAGAGTTAATTCCTACAGCTGATGTAGTAATTAACCTTACTCCTGACAAACAACATACTGCAGTTGTAACTGCAATTATGCCGCTAATGAAACAAGGTGCTACTTTATTGTACTCGCACGGTTTTAACATTGTGGAAGAAGGAATGCAGATCCGTAAAGATATTACGGTTATCATGGTAGCACCTAAATGCCCGGGAAGTGAAGTAAGAGCTGAGTATGTAAGAGGTTTTGGTGTACCTACCCTAATCGCTGTACACCCTGAGAACGATCCGGAAGGAAAAGGTTTAGCACAAGCTAAAGCTTACTGCGTTGGAACTGGTGGCCACAGAGCTGGTGTTTTAAAATCATCTTTTGTTGCTGAAGTAAAATCAGATTTAATGGGCGAGCAAACTATCCTTTGTGGTTTGTTACAAACTGGTTCAATCCTTTCATTCGACAAAATGATTGAAAAAGGAATCGATGCTGGTTATGCTTCTAAACTTGTTCAGTACGGTGTTGAAGTAATTACTGAGGCATTAAAACATGGCGGTGTTTCTGGCATGATGGACAGATTAAGCAATGTAGCTAAAGTTAAAGCTTTTGAAATTTCAGAAGAATTGAAAGACATTATGCGTCCGCTATTCCAAAAACATCAGGATGATATCATGAGCGGTGAATTTAGCCGTACAATGATGGAAGACTGGGCTGCTGGTGATAAAAACTTATTGGCATGGCGTGCAGCTACAGGAGAAACTGCTTTTGAAAAAACTCCTGCAGGTGATGTAAAAATCGGCGAACAAGAATATTTTGATAACTATACTTTAATGGTTGCTTTTGTTAGAGCAGGTGTTGAATTGGCTTTCGAAACAATGGTTCAGGCTGGTATTAAACCAGAATCTGCTTACTATGAGTCGTTACACGAAACTCCACTTATTGCCAATACTATTGCACGTAAAAAGTTATTCGAAATGAACCGTGTTATCTCTGACACTGCTGAATATGGTTGCTACTTATTTGATTATGCTTGTAAACCTTTACTAGCTGATTTCATGACTAAAGTAGATACCGATTTAGTAGGTAAAAACTTTAACGAAGGTAAAGATGGTTCGGTTGATAACAGAACGTTAATTGCAATTAATGAGGCGCTTCGTTCTCATGAAGTTGAAATAGTTGGCGCTAGATTAAGAAAAGCGATGACTGCAATGAAATCTATAAAAACAGCATAATAATATTAAATGTCACAGCCCGTCGTCCATATCACAAAACTAAATTTAAAGTATCGGCACAAACCCGTGTTAATGGATTTGAACTGGACTATAAATCGTAATGAGAATTGGTTGTTGTGCGGAACAAGCGGAAGTGGCAAAACATCATTAGCTAAAGCTATGGCCGGTATAGGCCATAGCTACAGTAATATTGAAATCAACTTTAATCCTCAAAGCAGTTTACCTGCTATGGCCTATTATGTGGCTAATTGGTTTCAATTTAAAGACTTGGAAGGCCAGTCTAATTTCTATTATCAGCAGCGTTACAATAAGCAATCAACAGAAACTACAGCCACAGTAAAAGCTGAATTGGAAAGTTTCGGCAAAAAACATTCACTTTTATTTAATGAAGTAGATAGGGTTTTAACCGCACTAGGGTTTTCGGAATTAAAAGACTCTACACTTATCCAGTTATCCAGCGGAGAACATAAAAAATTACAATTGGTTAAGGCCTTATGGTTAAAACCGCAGTTATTAATACTTGATCTTCCTTACAACGGATTGGATGTACTTTCCCGTAAAAACTTAAACGCTTTACTTGAAGAAATTTCTGAAGCAGGAACACAGTTGATCTTAATCAGCAACGAAGCCGAGCTACCTGGCTGCATCAATCGCATTGCGACAATTGAGGAAGGCAAATTAGTCGAAATTTCTGCTGATGAACGTACCTGGAATGATATAGAAGCTTCTGATAAACCTGTTCCTACATTTTTGAGTGAATCGGTTGTAAATGCTTCATCGGCAGAGATCATTAGAATGATCAATGTAAATATCAGCTACGGCGAAAAACAGGTGTTAAAAAACATCAACTGGGAAGTTAAAGCCGGTGAAAAATGGGTGTTGCATGGCCATAACGGCTCTGGAAAATCAACTTTGTTAAGTTTAATCTGTGGCGATCATCCTCAGGCTTACGCTAATGATTTTCATTTATTTGGAAACAAAAGAGGAAGCGGAGAAAGCATCTGGGAGATTAAAGAACGAATTGGTTTAATATCACCAGAATTGCACTGGTATTTTGATCCTTCAGCAACTGTTTGGCAAAGTATTGTTTCTGGCTTTTATGATAGTTCAGGCTTATTTTGTGATCCGGGATATTCAAAAAAGGCTAAAACCGATGAATTAATTCATTATTTCGGCCTGGATGAATATAAAAATACCTTGATGAACGAACTTCCTCTTGGTAAACAAAGACTGGCATTATTGGCCCGTACCATTGTAAAAAACCCGGAGCTATTGATATTGGATGAACCTTGCCAGGGATTAGACCAGCAACAAACATTGCATTTTAACAAACTGGTAGATGAATTGTGCAAAAATGGTACAACATTGATTTATGTTGGTCATTTTGAATCACAGATACCTGGCTGTATTGAGAAAAGAATTTTATTAGAAAACGGTGAAGTAAAATCCGTCGAAACCTTATTAGAGAGCGTACTATGAAGAAGAATATCTTAGTAATACCCGGCGATGGCATCGGGCCTGAAGTAACCACATGGGGGAAAGCCATTTTAGAACAAATAGCCGAAGATTTTGGCCATGAGTTTACCTTTGACGAAGCTTTAATGGGTCATGCTGCTATTGAAGCAACAGGCAACCCATTGCCAGATGAGACCCTGGAAAAAGCCAAACAAAGTGATGCAATCCTCTTTGGAGCTGTAGGGCATGCCTTGTATGATAACGATCCTTCGCTTAAAGTACGCCCGGAGCAAGGTTTACTTAAGATCCGTAAAGAACTGGGTCTTTATGCCAACCTACGCCCTATTTTATTGTTTGATGAATTGTTAAATGCATCAAGCATTAAACCAAGTATACTAAAAGGTACAGATATTTTATTTTTCAGAGAGCTGACAGGCGACGTTTATTTCGGAGAGAAAACACTTTCTGAAGATAGAAATACCGCGTCGGATCTAATGATCTATCACCGATACGAAATAGAACGAATAGCACACAAAGCTTTTCAGGCTGCAATGCAGCGTAACAAAAGGTTATGTTCGGTAGATAAAGCTAACGTACTTGAAAGCTCCAGGTTATGGAGGGCAACCGTACAGGCTATCGCTAAAGAATACCCTGAGGTTGAAACCGAACATATGTTTATAGACAATGCCGCAATGCAACTGATCAAAGATCCTAAGCGCTTTGACGTAGTACTAACTGCCAATTTATTTGGTGATATCCTTACAGATGAAGCTTCGCAGATTGCAGGCTCAATGGGGATGTTAGCCTCGGCCTCAATTGGTGATGGTACTGGTTTCTTTGAACCAATTCATGGCTCCGCACATGATATCACCGGAAAAGACCTGGCCAACCCACTGGCTTCTATCCTATCTGTAGCGTTAATGCTCGAAATAGGTTTTGGACTAAAAGAAGAAGCCAAAACAGTAGTTGCTGCAGTTGACAAAGTACTCAAAGAAGGCTTCAGAACTAATGACATTGCCGACGGCACCACAAATCCTTATAAAGTACTTGGTACTAAGGAAATGGGTAAACTCGTCTTAAAATATATCACACAAAAAACCTATACTAACTAAAAACGAAAATTATGTTACACGATCCAAATAGAGTTTATGTGTTTGACACCACGTTGCGTGATGGTGAACAAGTGCCGGGTTGCCAATTAACAACCCCAGAGAAAATAGAAATTGCCAAAGAATTGGAAGCTCTTGGCGTGGATATTATTGAAGCAGGTTTTCCTATTTCAAGTCCAGGTGATTTCCAAAGCGTTGTAGAGCTTTCTAAAGCGGTTTCTGAGCCAATCATTTGTGCACTTACACGTGCAAATAAAGGTGATATTGATTCTGCTGTTGCTGCATTGAAATTTGCAAAACGTCCACGGATCCATACCGGTATCGGCTCGTCTGATATGCACATCAAACATAAATTTAACAGTACAAGAGAAGATATTTTAGCACGTGCAGTTGAAGCCGTTAAATATGCCAAGCAATTTATAGAAGATATTGAATTCTATGCAGAAGATGCTGGCCGCGCCGATGTACATTTTCTTGCCCAGATGGTAGAAGCAGTTATTGCAGCCGGTGCTACTGTAGTAAACATACCAGATACAAATGGTTATTGCTTACCAGATCAATACGGAAGCAAAATCAAATTTTTGAAAGAGAACGTAAAAAACATTGACAATGCCATTATATCTGTGCATTGCCATAATGATTTAGGTTTAGCTACCGCAAATTCAATTGCGGGTTTACAAAACGGTGCCCGTCAAATTGAAGGTACTATTAATGGTATTGGAGAACGTGCAGGCAATACCTCTATTGAAGAGGTTGTGATGATTTTAAAAACGCACCAGACATTAGGTTTGCATACCAACATCAACACTAAAAACTTTTATGAGTTGAGCCGTATGGTAAGTTCGCAAATGCGCATGCCGGTACAACCAAATAAAGCAATTGTTGGAAGCAATGCCTTTGCCCACAGCTCAGGTATCCACCAGGATGGTTTCTTAAAAAACCGCGAAAATTACGAAATTATACGTCCGGAAGATGTTGGTTTCCCTGATGCAAGTATTGTACTTACCGCACGCAGTGGCCGTCATGCTTTAAAGTTCCATTTGGAGCGCTTAGGCTTTAATTTAAGTAAAGAAGAATTGGGCGAAGCCTACCATCGCTTCCTTACAGTGGCAGATAGTAAATTAGATATTAATGATGATGATCTTTTGTTAATGATGGGCAAGCAACAATTAGCTTAACCTTCATTTCACAAAAAGAATTCATAATAAAAAAAGAAAAAAATGAGCAAAACATTATTTGATAAGGTGTGGGACACTCACGTGGTACGTAAAATAGAAGGTGGCCCCGATGTGCTTTTTATTGATCGCCACCTTATCCACGAAGTTACCAGCCCTGTTGCCTTTTTAGGTTTAAAAAGCAGAGGAATAAAAGTTTTATACCCTGAGCGTACATTTGCTACGGCAGATCATAACACCCCAACAATTAACCAGCATTTACCTGTTGCAGATCCGCTTTCGGCTAACCAGTTAAAAGCATTAGAGTCTAACTCTAACGAATATGGTATCAGCCACTGGGGACTAGGCCATCAAAAAAATGGTATCGTGCACGTTGTAGGTCCTGAGTATGGAATTACACAACCTGGTGCTACTATTGTATGTGGCGATTCGCATACATCTACGCATGGTGCTTTTGGTGCTATTGCTTTTGGTATTGGTACTTCTGAAGTAGAAATGGTACTTTCTACACAGTGCATTATGCAGCCAAAACCTAAAAAAATGCGCATCAATGTTAATGGTAAATTAGGTGTAGGTGTAACTCCTAAAGACGTTGCATTGTTCATCATCTCTCAGCTTACAACTTCTGGCGCAACCGGATATTTTGTTGAATATGCTGGTGATGTTTTTGAAAACATGACTATGGAAGGCCGTATGACGGTTTGTAACCTAAGTATTGAAATGGGTGCCCGTGGCGGTATGATCGCTCCTGATGAAACTACTATCAATTACGTAAAAGGCCGTGAGTTTAGCCCTAAAGGCGAAGCGTGGGATAGAGCATTAGCTTATTACAAAACGTTAAAAACTGATGCCGATGCTGTTTTTGATAAAGAATTGACTTTCGACGGTTCTTCAATTGAGCCAATGATCACATATGGTACAAACCCTGGAATGGGAATGGGAATTTCTCATGATATCCCTGACGCTGCTCACGCAGAAGGTGGTGCTGCAACCTATGCTAAATCATTAGGTTATATGGGCTTCTCTGAAGGAGAATCTATGATTGGTAAGAAAATAGATTTCGTTTTTGTTGGTAGCTGTACCAATGGACGTATCGAAGATTTCAGAGCATTTACTTCTATCGTAAAAGGCAGACATAAAGCTGACGATGTAACCGTTTGGCTGGTTCCGGGTTCTCATATTGTTGAGGCTCAAATCAAAGAAGAAGGCTTACTGGATATTTTAACCGAAGCTGGCTTTGAATTACGCCAACCTGGTTGTTCTGCATGTTTAGCAATGAACGACGATAAGATACCTGCAGGAAAATATGCTGTAAGTACCTCGAACAGAAATTTTGAAGGAAGACAAGGTCCTGGTTCAAGAACCATGTTAGCCAGTCCGTTAGTTGCTGCAGCTGCAGCTGTTACCGGCGTGGTTACAGACCCAAGAACATTAATTGAAGAACTTGTCTAAACACACTTAAAAGATTAAAATGGCCTACGATAAATTTAATATACTAAAAAGCACCGCGGTTCCACTTCCAATAGAAAACGTGGATACCGATCAGTTAATTCCTGCCCGCTTTTTAAAAGCTACAGAACGCGTTGGGTTTGGCGACAACCTTTTCCGCGACTGGAGATATAACCCAGATAATACACCAAAAAAAGACTTTGTATTAAACAACCCTGTTTACAGCGGTAAAATACTTGTTGGTGGTAAAAACTTTGGTTCAGGTTCATCAAGAGAGCATGCTGCCTGGGCGGTTTATGATTATGGATTCAGATGTGTAGTATCAAGCTTTTTTGCTGATATCTTCAGAAACAACTGCCTAAACATTGGTGTATTACCAGTTCAGGTTAGTCCTGAGTTTTCTGAAAAGATCTTTGCTGCAATTTTTGCTGATCCTAATACAGAACTGGAAGTAAACTTACCAGAACAAACCATTACGCTTTTAGCAACAGGTGAAAAAGAGAAATTCGAAATCAGTTCATATAAAAAAGACAATATGCTGAATGGTTTTGATGACATCGACTACCTGCAAAGCATAAAACCCGAAATCGAAGAGTTTGCGTTGCAGCTTCCTCTTTAATAGGTTATAAACCCCCTCGTCATCCCGAGGAACCTCGAGGGATCTCTTGGTTAGACCAATTCAAGAGATCTCTCCTATCGTCGAGATGACGATAAGTATAAAACGAGTAGTATAAAGAAAACAATGCAAGACCCCAGTTCATGGAAAGAAGGAAAATAGAGATAATGGATACTACACTCCGCGATGGAGAACAAACATCGGGTGTGTCTTTTTCCATTTCAGAAAAGTTAACCATAGCCCAGTTATTATTGGAAGAACTCCATGTTGACCGGGCTGAAATTGCTTCTGCACGTGTATCTGACGGAGAGTTTCAGGCAGTAAAAGCAGTTTTAAATTGGGCGGAAGCAAACGGATATGAGGATCGTATAGAAGTATTATCTTTTGTAGACAACGGTGTTTCTATCGACTGGATGTTAAAAGCAGGTGTTAAAGTTCAGAACCTGCTAACCAAAGGTTCTCTAAACCATTTAACGCACCAGCTTAAAAAAACACCAGAACAACATTTTGCAGAAATTAAGCATGTTATTGATCTGGCAATTGCCAACAACATCGCCACCAATGTTTATTTAGAAGATTGGAGTAATGGAATGCGTAACTCTCCGGAGTATGTGCTTCAATATTTAGATTTTCTGACTACACAGCCCATAAAAAGAATATTATTACCGGATACACTGGGCATTTTAACACCTGGCGAAACCTTTAAATATATTACTGAGCTTAAATCAAAATATCCGGATACCCATTTCGATTTCCACGCACATAACGATTATGACCTTGGTACAGCCAATGTTTTAGAATCTGTAAAAGCTGGAATAAGTGGTTTGCATTTAACTGTAAACGGGATGGGCGAAAGAGCAGGAAATGCAGCAATGGCTAGTGCTATTGCCGTAATTAATGACTTTGCACCTGAAGTTGAAGTACAACTTAAAGAATCTTCGATTTATAAAGTTAGCAAACTGGTTGAAACATTTTCGGGTGTTAGAATCCCTTCAAACAAACCGATTGTTGGCGATAATGTATTTACCCAAACAGCCGGAATTCATGCTGATGGGGACAATAAAAACAACCTGTACTTTAACGATCTCCTACCTGAACGTTTCGGCAGAAAACGCAGTTATGCATTAGGAAAAACTTCCGGTAAAGCCAATATTGAAAAAAACCTGCAAGAATTAGGCTTAAAACTAAACGATGCCGACCTAAAAAAAGTTACTCAAAGAGTTATTGAATTAGGCGACAAAAAAGAAACCGTAACCAAAGAAGATCTTCCTTACATCATTTCGGACGTGTTAGACAGCAGCCTTTACGAAGAAAAGGTTATTGTAGAATCGTATGTATTGATGAATGCAATGGGCTTACGTCCATCTGCTACAATCTCTGTAGTAATTGAAGGGGAAAAGTTCGAAGAGAATGCGCAAGGCGATGGGCAGTTTGATGCGTTTATGAATGCATTAACAAGGGTTTATGCAAAAAAAGAAAGGAGCTTGCCAAAGCTGATTGATTATGCTGTAAGGATAGCGCCCGGAAGTAATTCTGACGCTTTATGTGAAACAATTATTACCTGGGAAACCGAACAGAAAGTATTTATAACCAGAGGCCTTGATTCAGATCAGACAGTGTGTGCGATTAAAGCTACCCAGAAAATGTTGAACATTATTTAAAGGTAAATTAGCATCACAAATAAAAACTGGTTATAATTAAAGAAATATTAAAAAACACAACTAAAAATATATGAAACTTAATATCGCTCTTTTAGCGGGAGACGGAATTGGACCTGAGGTTATTGATCAGGCAGTTAAAGTATCAAATGCTGTAGCACAAAAATTTAATCACGAAATTGTATGGACTTCTGCCCTAACCGGCGCTGCTGCAATTGATGCTGTTGGCGAACCTTATCCAGATGCAACACACGATATCTGTATGGCAGCTGATGCTGTTTTGTTTGGCGCTATTGGTCATCCACGTTACGACAACGATCCGAAAGCTACCGTTCGTCCGGAACAAGGACTTCTAAAAATGCGTAAAAAACTGGGCTTATTTGCAAACGTACGCCCAACATTTACTTTCCCATCTTTAATTGATAACTCTCCATTAAAAAGAGAGCGTATAGAAGGTACAGATCTTATTATCCTTCGTGAGTTAACAGGTGGTATTTATTTTGGCGAAAGAGGTAGAAAAGACGATGGCAACACAGCTTTCGATACTTGTACTTATACCAGAGTAGAGGTTCAGCGCCTGGCTAAATTAGGTTTTGAAATGGCAATGGCCCGTGGTAAAAGACTTTGCTGTGTAGATAAAGCAAACGTATTGGAAACATCGCGTTTGTGGAGAGAAACTGTACAGGACATGGAAAAAGATTTCCCTGAGGTTACGGTAAGCTACGAATTTGTTGATGCAGTTGCGATGCGTTTGGTACAATGGCCAAATTCATATGATGTATTGATCACAGAAAATTTATTTGGTGATATTTTAACTGACGAAGCATCTGTAATTTCTGGCTCTATGGGGCTTATGCCATCTGCTTCAATTGGTGTTCATACTTCTTTATTTGAGCCAATTCACGGTTCTTACCCGCAGGCTGCAGGTAAAGACATTGCCAATCCTTTGGCAACTGTATTGTCTGCCGCAATGATGTTTGAAGATGCTTTCGGATTAAAAGAAGAAGCAGAATTGATCAGATCAGTAGTAAACAAATCTCTTGCAGAAGGAATTGTAACAGAAGATTTATCTGGAAAAAATAAAGCATACAAAACCAGTGAAGTTGGTGATTGGCTGGCTAAAAACATATAAGTCGCGTTTTTAGCACTACGTTCCCGATAAGTTAGTGCTACGTCATCTCGACGCAGGAGAGATCTCTTGTTTAACAACAGTTCAAGAGATCTCTCCTGCGTCGAGATGACGTTAAGAATAATACACAACAGAACCTCTCGCTTATTTTCATAAAAATGACTGACTTTACTTCAAAATTAGACTCAAAGGCTGCATCACAGCGGTTAGCAGATGTTGTAAAACATACTCCACTCATTTACAATTCCAAGTTATCTGAAAAATACGAGTGCGAAATATATCTGAAACGTGAGGACCTCCAAATCGTGCGATCGTACAAATTGCGCGGTGCTTACAATATGATCAGTCAGTTAACGCCAGAAGAATTGAGCAGAGGGGTTGTTTGCGCAAGTGCTGGTAATCATGCTCAGGGGGTTGCTTTCTCTTGCGATAAACTTGGCACCAAAGGTGTCATCTTTATGCCTGAAATTACGCCAAGACAAAAAGTAAAGCAAACAGAAATGTTTGGGAACGGCAGCGTAGAGCTTGTTTTAGTTGGCGATACTTTTGACGACTGTCTTATGGAGGCGCTCTCCTATACTAAGGAGCACAACATGACTTTTATCCCACCATTTGATAATTATAGCATTATTGAAGGTCAGGGTACTGTTGGTGTAGAGATATTCGAAGATCTGCCGGGCGTTGAGGTAGTAATTATGCCAATCGGCGGCGGTGGTCTTGCTGCAGGCGTAGGAAGCTATTTAAAAAGCAAAAATCCAAATATACAGCTGATAGGCGTTGAGCCTGAAGGCGCTCCGTCTATGTTAAAAGCATTTGAGCATGGTGGCCCTATAACATTACCTGAAATAAACCGTTTTGTTGATGGAGCGTCGGTAAAGCGTGTAGGTAACTTAACTTACGACCTTTGCACAAAGGTGCTAGACAATATGTTACTGGTTGCAGAAGGAAAGATTTGCACCACCATATTAAAACTTTATAATGAGGATGCTATTGTTGTAGAACCAGCAGGCGCATTATCTGTTGCTATCCTTGATGCTTGCAAGGATAAAATAAAAGGAAAAACTGTAGTTTGTGTGGTGAGCGGTGGTAATAACGACATCGAGCGCATGCAGGAGATTAAAGAGAAATCTTTACTTTATGAAGGACTTAAACATTACTTCATTGTCCGTTTTCCGCAAAGACCAGGAGCACTTAAGCTTTTTGTGAACAATGTGCTTGGTCCGCATGATGACATTACCCGCTTTGAATTCATTAAAAAAACCAATAAGGAAAATGGCCCTGCTTTGGTTGGTATTGAGCTTACAGATCGTACAGATTATGATGCTTTGGTGCAAAGAATGAAGGAATTTAAGTTTGAAATTATAGAGCTTAACAACGACAAAACACTATTTGAATATTTGGTTTAATCTGATTGCCTTCAGCTAGGAAGTTTTTTTAGTATTTCACACAGCTTAACAATATCTTGTAGAGGTCAAATCAAAAGCATACATTTGCTCAAAATATCTAATTAATGAAAAAAAATAACGCTCCTACCTCATTATCATTAATGAGGCTTTTCGTTACGTCTATTTTCGCCTTAACAATTTATAGTTCTTGCGAAAAAGGTGAAACACAGTTGGAAAACTCAAAAGAAAACCCGGCGATAACTGAGATTAAAGGTAATTGGTCATTATCTAAGACGAAAACAATTGTCACTAACCAGAATGGTTTGATTCTCTCTCAGGATAGCCTAAATACGACCAAAGGCTATAATGATTACCTTAGTTTTAACACAAATGGATTTAAATTAGGTGATATTACTGTCGGATATGACATAATTAGAGAAAACCAACAAAGCTTTATAACATACCGTCTTTACGAGGTACCTTATAAGCTCAAGTTATCAAAAATTGACGAAAAACTTATGTCATTGGAAGGCATCGATTCCACATCTGTAAATAGAATATCTACCATACTATATTTCAAAAAAGAAAATTAAAATGAATGCTCTTAATAAATTGATACTCATCTGCTTTTTCCTAATAGCGGCTAGTAATCTTCATGCTCAAACAACTACGATAGATTTCACAACCACTCCATATAAAAATAATGGCAATGGTGGTTGGGATCCAAACTATTTTGCTAATGGGGGCTGCCCTCTTTATTATAGATTCGGACCGAACCCACTTCCTTTAAATGGTCACAATATAAGAACAGTAGGATATACGTGGCTTAATACTTCAATTGCATTTGGAGTTCCGCCAGCATTAAATTTATATGCTAATGGTAATCACAACAATTCAAATTTATCAATTGAGTTCCCATTCAAAGCTAATAAAACCTATGACATTGAATTGAATGGTTTCTTAGATCATCAAAGTACGGTTGGGGGCGGAGGGGGACCCGCAACTTATGTAAATGCTGTTTTTTGGTTAAAATTAGATAATAATCCTGCTATTAGTAGTAACGCTCCAAATAAATGTGAGTCATCACTTACTCCAGTTGAAAAGATAGTAGATAGATATTCCAAATTAATAGCAGATGGAGATAGGGCTATTAACATTAGAAAATACAAAGTTAGATTTTCTACACTCGATGCCAAAAATGCTCTAAAAATAATTTATGACCCTTCCCCCGCTGATCCAAATATAGCATTTAATGAAATTTTTAGACTTCAAAATGTCAAAATCACTGAAATGCCTTTTGAGGAACTATATATTGGCGATGAGGAACACTTCTATAGGAATACGCCGAGCGAAACCCTTGGTACAAATAGTAGAAACAATCCCCTGTATCAGATTCCTTATACACCACCCCCACGTCCATCTAGTACGAGACCATTCAGTAAAATCATTGCTATTAGTCCAAATCAATGGGTATTAGCTAACAATTCCACTTATTATGTTAGATTAAGCAACATTATCCCGAACTTATATATTTCTGAAATGCTATCTTTTTATCTTCTTGGAACTAATGTAGACTATGCAGGGCGCAGGGAACTCATTAGCTTACCGAGCGCATTTCAAAATAATAATTTTTGGTACGAATTAGCTGGTGGTGATATCTTTATTTATTCGAACAATAGCTCTCTAACTGCTCCTATCAATGTGACAGATTTTTCGTTGCAGTATAGATAGTTTATAATATTTTATATTTTTAGTTTGTAAGTGATTATTAACTAGGTTTTATTTTTATGGCAATAAATTTGCTTGACTAATTTCAAAACACACAAATCACATGAAAAAGCTATTATTTTTAATCCTATGTACCACCACGCTAGGCTTGGTGTCGTGCAAAAAAGACACCATTATAAATGAAACGCCGAACAGGACTTTCATTTATACGATCCAGCCAAACTCCTGGACTTTGAGTTCTGATAAAACAACCTACACAACTATTTTGGATATTAACGAAATTGACGGGGTTACGATGGATGACGAAGGAGTTTTGATTTACCTTACGGTTCCTGGTAACCCAAATGTACAAAAGCAAATACCATTTGTATATGATGTTCACTCATATAGTTACGAGTTTAAACAAGGAGAAATAAAAATTCACATACAAAGCTCTGACAACATTGACCTTACACCTAACCCACCTTCAGGGCCGGTTACAGCGAAAGTGATTATCATTCCTTCAACTTTCCAGCCATAAATCAGACCGGAACGATCGCGGTGGATGCAAATCCATCGAGGAAGGTCCGGACTCCATAGGGCAGGGTAACGGCTAACGGCCGTCCGGTTGCGTCTTCGGGCGCGGCTGAGGAATAGGGCCACAGAGACGAGACTGGGAAGCGGGCGTGCATGGCACGCACAGGTACGGCCATCTCCGTATCGCGCCCTTCGGCAACGAAGGGCGGCGTCGCAGGGTGAAACGCGGCAACCTCTATCCGGAGCAACATCAAATAGGCATGCGTGCG
>Ga0256879_1000037_pt1 | contig 22781 bp, 23 predicted proteins | sample MC6MC0437MT_FD_186346 | JGI IMG/M metagenome (GOLD analysis project Ga0256879, IMG submission 186346) | Metatranscriptome of enriched soil aggregate microbial communities from Iowa State University, Ames, United States - MC6-MC0437-MT... | ecosystem: Environmental > Terrestrial > Soil >... | reverse complement strand
CATCCCTATTGTTTATTACCATTCATAAATGACTGATAACATGTAGGTAATTGCAATTAGTAGGCCAATCTGTTATGGGTCTTCTTTTTTAAGGGTAACTTCCTTATATATAGCGGAATGTGTGATTTTACTGAAAATGTGCCAAATTTTTTAGAGGGAAAGAATATCCCCAATGTGTAGAAACTAAATGGCAAATATACACGGCAGTTCCACGCTTGGTTACCCAAATAGCAATGAAAATACGTCTTCAATCTTCCTTACAGGGGTCAATTCAATTTTAAATCGATCAAGAATAAGACCCTTTAAATTATAGTTAGAAATAAAGATCCGTTCAAACCCAAGCTTCTCTGCCTCCAGGATGCGTTGTTCAATTCGGTTAACTGCTCTGATCTCTCCTGATAGACCAACTTCTGCTGCGAAACAGATTTTAGAAGATATAGCTATATCTTCATGCGAGGAGATTATTGCAACCATAATGGCCAGGTCAATTGCCGGATCTTCAACTTTAATTCCGCCGGCTATGTTTAAGAAAACATCACGGGTACTTAACCTAAAACCACACCTTTTTTCGAGTACGGCAAGAAGCATGTTCATTCTTTTAGTATCAAAGCCATTTGCAGATCGCTGAGGAGTTCCATAGGCTGCGGCACTAACCAATGCCTGTGTTTCGATTAACATTGGTCTTGCGCCTTCTAAGGTGGCCGAAATTGCGATTCCGCTCATTTCTTCATCACGTTGTGATAACAGAATTTCGGAAGGATTGGAAACTTGCCGCAAACCCGTACTGTGCATTGCGTAAATTCCTAGTTCGGCAGCGGCCCCGAAACGATTCTTGATAGAGCGCAAAATTCTATATACATGATGCCTGTCGCCCTCAAACTGCAAAACGGTATCAACCATATGTTCCAGAATTTTTGGTCCGGCAATGGTGCCGTCTTTGGTAATATGGCCAATTAAAAATACAGGGGTGTCAGTTTCCTTTGCAAACCGGAGTAATTCTGCAGTGCATTCTCTTACCTGAGATACACTTCCAGGGGTTGAATCAATATTGGCCGAGTGAAGTGTTTGTATAGAATCAACAATGATAATATTTGGTTCAAGCGTTTCAATCTGTTTAAAGATATTTTGAGTAGAGGTTTCAGTTAGAATGTAGCAATCAGCTTTAGGTGTGGTAGTAATGCGCTCAGCCCTCATTTTAATTTGCTGTTCGCTTTCTTCTCCGGAAACATATAGAATCTTTTTGCCAGAGATATTTAAGGCCAGCTGCAGCATCAGGGTAGATTTACCGATTCCTGGTTCACCTCCAATCAGTATTACAGAGCCGGCAACTAAACCTCCACCCAAAACCCTGTCGAGCTCAAGATCACCTGTTAAAGTTCTTTCTTCGCTTATCGATTGGATGTCATCAACTTTGGATGGTTTATTTAAGCGTTGGGTGCCGGTGGATGTTTTCCAGGAAGGTACCTTAGTGCTTGTTTTCTCTATGATTTCTTCGACGAAGGTATTCCATTCATTGCATGAAGGACATCTCCCTAGCCACTTCGCTGATTCATACCCACAACTTTGGCAGAAATATGCTGATTTAGTTTTAGCCAATTGATTACAATTTAATTCTACTAATTTATGCTTAATTCTATTAAAACAAACAGGCCCGATCTCTATGAAATCGGGCCTGTTTAGTTAATAAGTTAATTTTTACAATTTAATTTCTTCGTCTTTTGAAGAAAGAAAGTGAAACTCAGTCAAATTATAAGACGAGACTGATCTGATTTTAATTCGTTGTCCGAATTTAAAAAACCATTTCCACTGTAAAGAGATAAAGCCCTTTTTAATGAAAGCTTCAATATACGGGTGTACACAAAGCGTAATATTTTTTTCGTTTTGCTCCTGCAAAATATAGGTCAGGTTATTTTCAATGTCATCCATTAAAACAATACTGGCCTTAATTTCCCCCGTACCGTCACAGGTAGGGCATTTCTCACTGGTTACAATGTTCATTTCGGGCCTTACACGCTGACGTGTAATCTGAACAAGGCCAAACTTACTTGGCGGCAATATGGTGTGCTTAGCACGATCCAGTAACATCAGATCCTTAAGATAGTCGAACAACATTTTACGGTTAACAGGCTTGTGCATATCGATAAAATCGATTACTACAATACCACCCATATCCCTTAAACGAAGTTGGCGAGCAATCTCCTTGGCGGCTTCTTTATTCACCTGCAAGGCATTGTCTTCCTGATTCTCTTTGCTGGCTGTTCTGTTTCCGCTGTTTACATCAATAACATGAAGCGCTTCAGTATGTTCAACAACAAGGTAGGCTCCTCCAGCTAAGTTTACTGTTTTACCAAAAGAGTTCTTGATTTGTTTCTCAATGCCGAAATGCTCAAAAATAGGTTCTTTATGTTTGTACAGTTTCACGATCTTTTCCATTTCCGGAGAGATTTCGTGAACATAGGAACGAATATCTTCAAACAGGCTATTGTCGCTTACATAAACATTTGTAAAGTCAGTGCTTAAAATATCACGGATCAATGTTGATGTCCGATCCATTTCTCCCCAAACTCGTTTAGAAGGTTCTGCATCAGGAAGCTTTTTAATAAAGCTTTCCCATTTAGCTACAGAATCCAAAAGGTCTTTTTGAAGTTCTGCAACTCCTTTTCCTTCAGAAACGGTTCTGATAATTACTCCAAAATTTTTAGGTTTAATACTTTCAATAATCTTTTTTAAACGATTACGTTCGGTATTGCTTTTAATCTTTTTGGAAATAGAGATTACATTAGAGAAAGGAACTAATACAATATATCTGCCGGCTATTGAAAGGTCTGAACTTAAACGAGGACCTTTAGTTGAAATTGGCTCTTTTGCTATCTGAACAGGTAAAACAAGATTCTTGCTTACTACTTCCGATATTTTGCCTGCTTTGTTAATGTCTCCCTCTAGCTTGAAATTATCCAGTAAAGTGCCATTAACAGAGCCGTTACGCTTGATTTTAGTTAGCTTAATTAAAGATTGGACTTGAGGACCAAGATCAAAATAATGCAGAAATGCATCTTTTTCATAACCAACATCTACGAACGCAGCATTTAGACCCGGCATGATTTTTTTGATGCGGCCTAAATAAATGTCGCCAACGGCGTAATTGTTGTTGATCTGTTCTTTATGAAGTTCTACAAGTTGTTTGTCTTCAACTAAAGCTATGGTTACTCCCAGTGGAGAGGAATCTATAATTAATTCTTTTACCAAAAGCTACAGATTTTAAGGCATTAAATGCCTTATTAACACATGGACAAATAAAAAAAACATTGCAACGAAAAATAAGGCTAAGATCTTGTCGTAGCCTTATTTTCTATGCAAAACAATAAGAAAAATTATTTTTTCTTATGTCTGTTTTTTCTTAAACGTTTTTTGCGTTTGTGGGTAGCCATTTTATGTCTTTTTCTTTTTTTACCGCTTGGCATAATCTTGAATTTTAAATATTTTTTTTAATCTGTTTATTAATTTTTACTCTTTAGCTCCAATACTTTATCATCAATGAATTTAGATAATTTGGGATTGGCGGCTAGCTTTTTACTCTTAAGATAAGCATCAATAGCATCTGCATTTTTACCAAGGCTTTCGTAAGCTGTGGCTAAATAGAAGTACGCATCGGGAGTAGGCTTAATGGCGATAATGTTGTTAAATCTGGTTATGGCTTTATCAAACTGGCCAGATTTAATTGCGAATGTACCTAAACTCATATTCGCTTTCAAATTCTTTGGGTCTTTTTTTACCACATCCATCAATAACGCAATACCTTTCATTGGCATTCCCATTCCATTAACAATGGTAATTCCCAGGCCTGTCTTAGCATCAGCACTTGTTGAGTCAATACTTACGGCATTAGTATAAGCAGCATTTGCTCTTTGTAATAATGCAGGTTGTAATATACTGTCTCTTGAGTTGTCAAATGCTTTTAAAAAACGGTCTCCGGTAATTAGCCAGCTGGCTAATGTTTTCTCTTGATTGGCTATAATCTCAAGGTATAAAGCGCTTGGTGCACTTTGATCAACATCATCCCACTTTTGAGCAAGCACTTTCGCGGCCGCAACCTTATCGGTAGAAGCTTTATATGTGCTCTCAAGTGAAGTAATTTCAGCGGCAAAGTTTGGACTGATCAGGGTTTTACCAGAAGCCGAAACTTCTTCCAAACTAATTGGCTGAGGGGTTTCTGATGTCATCTGCCCTGCGGCTGGAACATTCGTTGTCTGCTCTTTTGGCTTAACTAAACCTTTAATATCCCTTGTAAACAAAAAAGCTCCAAGCAATACTATTGCTCCAATTATGATAATTTGTCTTGAACGGATATTGTTTAGCATAAGTTGATTAAGCTTCTACGCTTACTTTTTTAGAGTTGTTTTTTACTTTGTCAACAAACACTTTTGCCGGTTTGAAACTTGGTACAAAATGCTCTGGGATAATAATTGCAGTGTTTTTAGAAATATTTCTCGCAGTTTTTTGCGCTCTCTTTTTTACAACAAAACTACCAAAACCTCTAACATATACATTCTCTCCTCCGATCATACTGTTCTTGATCACTTTGAAAAATGCCTCAACGGTTTCTTGTACATCTACCTTTTCAATTCCTGTTTTTGTTGATATTTCTGAAATAATATCTGCCTTAGTCATATTCTATTATTTATTTATAGTGTATTATATACTTTATAAGTGTTTTGGGGTTGCAAAAGTATTGCTTTTTAATGAGATAGGAAAATAAAAGATGATTTATTTGTTTCATATTGTATCAGAGAATTGCAAGTTTTGCCGAAAACAAATTAATAACGCCGTATTTTTGCGTCTATGGCTTTTCAAACAGAAATAGTAAAATGGTATTTAAATCATAAAAGAGACTTACCATGGCGGGGTACAACGGATGCTTATGTGATCTGGCTTTCAGAAATTATATTGCAACAAACCAGGGTAGAACAAGGATTGCCTTATTTTAATAGATTTTTAGAAAATTACCCAACAGTTACTGCGTTTGCTGCAGCTACAGAAACACAGATACTTAAGCTATGGCAGGGGTTGGGTTATTATTCAAGAGGAAGAAACATGCTTTATACTGCCAAGCAGATCCAGGAAGTTTATGATGGGAAATTCCCTACAAAGTATGATGATCTAATTCGCTTGAAAGGAATAGGGGATTATACCGCTGCAGCCATTTCATCGTTTTCTTCGAATGAGATGAAAGCAGTTCTGGATGGCAATGTGTTTAGAGTATTGTCGAGATATTTTGGAATTGAAACCCCAATAAACAGTCCCGCCGGGAAAAAGCAATTCATAGAGTTGGCACAAAATCTGATAGCCGGACAAGAACCTTCTGTATACAACCAGGCCATTATGGAGTTTGGAGCGTTGCAGTGTAAGCCTAAATCTCCTGCCTGCGAATCCTGCCCTGTTCAATCTGATTGTTTTGCCAGGAAAAATGATCTTGTAAATATGCTTCCTGTTAAAGAGAAAAAACTTAAAAAACGCACTCGTTATTTTAACTATCTGGTATGTTTTAATGGAGATGAAATCCTGGTAAACAAAAGGAATCCTGGAGACATCTGGCAGGAGCTGTATGATTTTCCTTTAATAGAAACTGATGACAATTATCTAGAAGCACAAGAACAATTCCTGACCATATTGAAGAATAATTTTGGCGACACCTGTACAATTACGCCATTAGAGCAGAAAAAACATTTATTAACCCACCAAACTATATATGTTCAATTTTTTGCTTTAGATAATTATATCATTAACTTTAATCAGAATGCAGAAATAAAATGGGTTTCATTAAGCGAACTGGACGAATTGCCACAACCTAAAGTGATAACAAATTTTATAAGCTCTTATTCCGTAAATTAGATAAATCAGAATTCATGTCAGGTATTAACAAAGTTATTTTAGTAGGACATTTAGGAAAAGATCCTGAAGTCAGACATTTAGATGGAGGTGTAACCGTAGCAAGTTTCCCATTGGCAACATCAGAGACGTATAACAAAGATGGCAAAAGAATAGAGCAAACAGAGTGGCATAATATTGTTTTGTGGAGAGGTTTAGCAGAAGTAGCCTCAAAGTATTTGCAAAAGGGCAAACTGGTGTATATTGAAGGTAAGCTTCGTACCCGCTCTTTTGAAGACAAAGAGCGAGTAAAGAAGTATGTTACAGAAGTAGTTGCAGAGAATTTTACAATTCTGGGCAGAAAGAGTGATTTTGAACAAACCCCATCTACGGGCGAGAATAGTACACCAAAAAGCGAAACGGATTACATTGATCCAAGCGACGCTTCAGGTGATTTGCCTTTCTAACTAAATATAAAGAACTAAATCTGTTACTCCACAGTAACAGATTTAGCCAGATTTCTCGGTTGGTCTACATTGCAGCCTCTTAATACTGCGATATGATAAGATAGCAATTGAAGCGGTATGGTGGCCAGTAATGGTAAGAATGCCTCACTGGCATCAGGTATCTCTATACAATAATCTACCATTTTTCTAACCTCAACATCTCCCTCGGTAACTATCGCCAAGACAATTCCTTTTCTGGCCTTCACTTCCTGGATATTGCTGATTACTTTCTCGTAAGATGAATTTTTAGTGGCGATAACAACTACTGGCATTTCCTCGTCTATAAGCGCTATGGGGCCGTGTTTCATCTCGGCGGCCGGATACCCCTCGGCATGGATGTAAGAGATCTCCTTGAGCTTTAAAGCCCCTTCCAGCGCTACAGGGAAACCACTTCCCCTGCCAAGGAATAGGCAATTTCTTGAATCCTTAAATTTCTCGGCAATTTCCTTTATAAGATCATTAGATTCAAGCGCCACTTGTATTTTATCTGGGATGCAATCTAACTCGGTAAGTAGTTCAACCAATTTTGAATTGGTAAGCGTACCTTTTTGTTGAGCCATATAAAAAGCCATTAAAGTAAGCACTGTAACCTGAGCAGTAAAGGCTTTGGTTGAAGCAACTCCAATTTCAGGTCCGGCATGTGTATAAACACCGGCATGTGTTAATCGTGGTATGGAGGCGCCCACAACGTTACATACACCAAAAATCGTCGCACCCCTCTCTTTGGCCATTTCAATTGCGGCCATTGTATCTGCTGTTTCTCCAGATTGAGAAATGGCAATCACGATGTCTTTTTCAGTAATTATTGGATTTCTGTATCTAAATTCTGATGCATATTCTACTTCTACAGGGATTCTTGCATATTCTTCAATCAAATACTCACCTACAAGACCAGCATGCCATGAAGTGCCACAGGCAACAATAATTATACGATCAATATTTTTTAGCTTGTCGGCATATTCTTTTATCCCGCCCAGTTGTACTTTACCTTCGTTTGGATAGATACGGCCTCTCATACAATCTCTGATTGAGCGCGACTGCTCAAAGATCTCTTTTAGCATGAAATGTTCATACCCACCTTTTTCGAGCATCTCAAGTTTTAACTCGAGCTCTTGAACATAAGGTGTTTGTACCACATTATCCAGTCGTTTTATCAATAACTCATCGCGTTTAATAAATGCAATTTCATTATCGTTCATGTAGATCACATTTTTGGTGTACTCAACAATGGGTGTGGCATCCGAAGCAATAAAGTATTCTCCATCGCCAACTCCTATAACCATAGGACTTCCTTTTCTTGCAGCGATCAGTTGATCTGGATGCTCTTCGTCCATCAAAACAATTGCGTAAGCTCCACTAACCTCACGTAAGGCCAGTCGAACAGCTTCCAGCAGATCTATCTTTTCGTTTTTATAAATTTCTTCAATTAAGTGTACCAGAACTTCAGTATCGGTATCACTTTTAAAGTCGTGGCCCCTGGTTATTAGCTCTTCTTTGAGTGTAGCATAGTTCTCAATAATCCCGTTGTGAATTATAGTAAGCTTGCCATTGTTGGATGTATGGGGGTGCGAGTTTCTATCGGAAGGGGCTCCATGGGTAGCCCATCTGGTATGACCAATTCCCGCTGTGCCAGATAAATTCTTACCTGCAGCAAAGTTCTCCAGTTCTGTAACCTTTCCTGCCTTTTTATAGATGTTTAATCCATCATCAGAAATAAGCGCAATACCAGCACTGTCGTATCCGCGGTATTCTAATCTTTTTAGTCCCTTAATAACTATTGGCCACGCTTCTCTGTGACCGATATAACCAACTATTCCACACATACATACTGGGTTTAAAAAATATATCCTCCGAAATTAATGATCTCGGAGGATATAAACACAATAGTGTATAAATAAATTTAGCTAGTCAATTCTGGTATAATAGATGTTTAACTTAATGCCTTTTTCGCCTGTAGCCGGGGTTGCAGTGTTTATGATTGACCTTGCACCGGAAGTTAAAGAAGGGAAAACATTGTACTCAGTAAGTGAGCTAGGTGCCAGGTAAGTACCATAATCGACAGTCTTGTTGTCAATCAGAGCTTGCAGGTAACTAGTTACTGTGAATATATATCTTTTGTTAACCGTGTCATAGAATCCACCAAATGCTGCTTCAGAGCCGGCATAGGTAGCGGGTGGTGTCGGATTGGCTTGTGTAGGACCTTCGTTGTCAGGAATATTTGCTCTCTGACCGGCTATATCAAGTCTGTAAAGAGATAACCGCTGAGCAGCATTCCATGGCGATACATCTGTTCCGCTTTTAAGATTAACAACCAATTCTGCCCTGTTAATTACTACACGTGCATCTGCATTTCCAGCCTTTACCTTGTCTACAAAAGCTTTTAGATCAGGGAAAGAAATTTTATTCCTTACGCCAGAAAGTGCTTGCAAATATGTAACGTCAAAAGATGCCGTTGGCGCATCTAATTGTGCTTTAACAGGTGTTCCAGTGTAATCATGCTTAACAGTTGCCGCAATAGGGCCTGAACTTGATGAAATAGGGAAATTAACGGCTACAGTATCTTTCTCTACAACACTTGTTCCTACCTGTTTTTTATAATAAATTTGAAGATTAGCATCAGTTCCGCCAAAATTAATAAACATTACACCACCAGGGCCACTTGATGAGGTCTTGTTGACACTTACCTGCAGACCTTTAAATATTGCTGAGAATTTAGTGTTTGTTGCTCTTAGTGCAGAATCTACATTTAAAATGTGTTCCTGAATAAATGAATTACTAAGCTTTATCCTTAATTGAGGAACAACAGCCTTAAGCGTATCAGGTTTTCCTGTTACAATATCAGTAATTTTAAAAGGTGTTTTTGGCTTTATCTTAGTGGTAAGAGAGCCCACCACCTCAGTTTCTACAGGCCATACTTTGTTGCTTAAAAAGACCTTTTGCAAAGACAGGTCATCTTTAAGCTGGTGCACATTAAGGCTATAAACCGAAGTTGTTGTATCACCATAAAATTGAGTTGAGTAAGGCAAAACGAGTACTGCCGAATCTACAGTTGGTATTCCTCCAAAGCTATAACTAGTTGAAGGAAGGCTTACCGTCATAGAAAGGCTTGCTTCGGTAGTTCCAAAAGTAGCATCTCCGGTAATGTAACCCAGGGGATGTCTTGCCAATCCAATTGATGCAGTAGCTGAATCAAGAACAGTTTTGGAATCAACCAGAACGGTATTGTCTAAAATACCTTTAATAGGAGAGTCGCCATCAGGTGTAAGGCCGATAGTATTGGCATCTTTACAAGATGCAAAAAGAAAAAGACCTATCAACAGGGTCAATAAGTCTAGTTTTATAAATTTCATATTTTAGAATACCTGAGTTTAAGCTATTGAAACCAATTCTTCATCCGAAATTTCTTCATATAATGAGTAGAAGTTTTCGAAATTTTCGGTTAAATTAAAAGCTAAAGTTGGCTTATTAGAATCTTTAACAAATTTTAACACATCAGCATTGATGTTTTCATCAGCTAAAACTACTGCGTCAGAATAAGTTACTGCTCCAATATGCAAGGCACTACAATCTGCTTTTTCAAATACTTTAGTATCCTCAACAGTCATAGAGTTCATTACTGCTTTTTTTTGTACAGATCGGTATTCATTGTTTCAGAGAAACAGTCCTCATAAATTGAATACACCACTTTTGAATTTTTAAAAGTAGGATCGTTTTTGTAAGTAGTTTTAATGTATGCAGGCACTAAAGATGTCATCCAGCCATGGCAATGAACGATATCTGGAGACCAGCCTAATTTTTTAACAGTTTCAAGTGCACCTTTACAGAAGAAAATTGTTCTTTCATCGTTATCAGCATAGAACTTTTCTTCCTTATCCCTAAATACATACTTGCGTTGGAAATAATCTTCATTATCCAGAAAGTAAACTTGCATCCTTGCTGCCGGAATTGAGGCAACTTTAATGATCAGCGGGTTGTCATTGTCATCAATAATAATGTTCATGCCTGAAAGACGGATAACCTCGTGTAATCTGTTCCTTCTTTCATTAATGTTTCCAAACCTTGGCATTAAAATACGGATTTCAAATCCTTTATCCTGCATTGCCTGAGGTAACTGACGGGTAATTTCTGAAATCTTTGTGAGTTCAAGGAAAGGCGACATCTCGTGTGTAACAATCAGTAGCTTCGTTTTGGCCATCTCCATATTCGTAAATAAAAATTTATGTTAAAGAAAAGATTATCAAGGGGCAAAGGTAAGCAAAATAATAACATTTATCAATATAATACGCAAGATGTTTTGTTGGGAATGGATAAATAACCAACTTTGCCCCCTGAAATTTTATAAGCTGGTTTGGAAGTACTAAATACTATTGCGGCGTTAAAGTCGTTGCTTGGCCCAATTAAATTGGCCCAGCAGAAAATTGCTTTAGTGCCAACTATGGGTGCGCTGCACAAGGGTCATGTGTCATTAATAAAGATGGCTCAAAAGCAGGCTGATATAGTGGTTTGCAGCATATTTGTAAACCCTACTCAATTTACAGATCCTAAAGATTTAGAGAAATATCCGCGCCCGCTAGAGCATGATATGGCCATGCTTAAAGACGCCGGATGCGATGTGGTATTCATGCCTTCGGTAAAGGAAATGTATCCTACCGAAGAGAAATGGCATATTGATCTGGGCCCTGCCGAATTTCTTTTAGAGGGAGAATTTAGAAAAGGTCATTATCAGGGAGTTACCCAAATTGTAAAAAAACTGTTTGATGCTGTAAGCCCGGATGTCGCGTTTTTTGGACAAAAGGACTACCAGCAGGTGCTAATGATCCAAAACATGGTTGCCTACTTCAACCTTCCGGTTCAAATCATTTCTTGTCCGATTATAAGAGAAGACGATGGGCTTGCCATGAGTTCAAGAAATATACATCTTAGTGCTGCCGACAGAAAAAATGCGTTGGTATTAAGCAAGGCGCTTACCTATGTAAGTGATAATTTCAAGAACAAAAGCATTCCCGAGCTTTTAGAAAAGGCTAAACAGCTAATTGAAGAAACGCCCGGAGTTGAGCTCGACTATTTTACAATTGCCGATGGAAAAACATTACTTCCTGAGACAAACAAAAATGATCAGAATATTATAGCTCTTGTAGCTGCTAAAGTAGGGCAAACAAGGCTTATCGATAATATGATACTTAGCTGAAAAACGGAAAACCATTCATTCAGAAACTTTATCTAACTTTGTGTTATGATTATCGAGATATTAAAATCGAAGATCCACCGTGTTAAAGTAACACAGGCAGAACTGAATTACGTTGGAAGTATTACCATTGATGAAGATCTAATGGATGCTGCCCAAATCATTGCAAACGAGAAAGTGCAGATCGTAAACAACAATAACGGTGAGCGTTTCGAAACCTATGTAATAAAAGGTGAAAGAGGAACAGGAACCGTTTGTTTAAATGGAGCTACTGCCCGTAAAGTTCAGGTGGGTGATATTCTTATCATCATGTCTTACGGATCTTTACCAATAGAAGAAGCAAAAAAATATCACCCGATATTGGTTTTCCCTGATGATAATAACCATTTGCTGAAATAGGCTGTAATTACATTATAAAAAATAATACTATGCTACCATAGTAATTTGGTTGAGAAATACTAAATTTGGCGGTACGTATTTTTTTATTATATATAATTATGCTATTTCAACTAAGTGAAGAACAATTGATGATTCAGCAGGCAGCAAGGGATTTTGCACAAAATGAACTTAAGCCTGGAGTTATTGAAAGAGATGAACACCAGAAATTTCCGGCAGAACAAGTGAAAAAGCTTGGCGAGCTGGGGTTTTTAGGGATGATGGTTTCAGAAAAATACAATGGTAGCGGTATGGATGCAGTTTCATACGTGCTGGTAATGGAAGAATTGTCTAAAGTAGATGCATCGGCATCTGTAGTTGTTTCTGTAAATAATTCTTTGGTATGTTACGGTTTAGAAGCGTTCGGCTCTGGAGCCCAAAAAGAAAAATATTTAAAGCCTTTGGCATCCGGTGAAAAGATTGGAGCCTTTTGTTTATCGGAGCCCGAAGCAGGTTCTGATGCAACATCGCAACAAACAACCGCAGAAGATAAAGGCGATTATTACCTGCTAAATGGCACCAAGAATTGGATTACCAATGGTAGTACGGCCTCAACATACCTCGTAATTGCGCAAACAAATAAGGCATTAAAACATAAAGGGATAAATGCATTTATAGTAGAAAAGGGTATGGAAGGTTTTACGGTTGGCCCAAAAGAAAACAAATTGGGCATCCGTGGTTCTGATACACATTCTCTAATGTTTAACGACGTTAAAGTGCCAAAAGAGAATAGAATTGGTGAAGATGGGTTTGGATTTAAGTTTGCCATGAAAACGCTGGAGGGAGGCCGAATTGGCATTGCAGCACAGGCGCTTGGCATTGCAGCCGGAGCATATGAGCTGGCGTTAAGCTACGCTAAACAACGTAAATCGTTTGGTAAGCCCATTGCAGAACATCAGGCAATAGCTTTTAAGCTTGCAGATATGGCCACCAGCATAGAAGCAGCAAGAATGTTGGTTTATAAAGCGGCATGGTTAAAAGACCAGGGGCAATCCTACACGCTTGCCGGCTCAATGGCTAAGCTGTATGCTTCAAAAGTAGCCATGGATGTAACGGTAGAGGCTGTTCAGATACACGGCGGTTATGGATTCGTAAAAGAGTATCATGTTGAGCGCTTGATGCGTGACGCTAAGATCACCCAGATTTACGAAGGAACTTCTGAAATTCAAAAAATGGTAATCTCCAGAGAGATTATTCGTTAAATAATCGTAATTATTATCTTTGTTTTTATAAGCTTATCGTAGTTTATAAAAACAAAGAAATATGCCCGAAATTCTCCTTTTATGCGTTATGTTAATCCCGCAAATTGTGGCTGGGATACTTGCGAAAAGTATGGGCAGGAAGTTTTGGTTCTGGTTTCTTATCTCCTTCCTTATTCCTATCATTTCATTGATAGTACTGTTGTTTTTAGAAGATAAAAGTGAGCAAAGCGGATATGAACTAGCCGATCACGTAAAAGAAAAAAATTAAAAAATTTTTATAAATCAATATTAAAGCATGAAAGAGTCAAACTCATTGAATCAGGTAGCCGAATTTCACAGAACATTTAAGCACCCTATAGAGAATTCGCCAATTATTCCATCAAAACAAAGAAGTGACTTAAGGGTTTCGTTGCTGGTTGAAGAGGTGAAGGAATTGCAACAAGCAATTGAAGACAATAACCTGGTTGAGGTGGCAGATGCTTTATGCGATATACAGTATGTTTTAGCCGGTGCTATTTTAGAATTCGGACTTGCAGATAAGTTTAAAGATCTCTTTGATGAAGTGCACCGTTCAAATATGAGTAAAGCATGTAAGTCTGAAGAAGAAGCTAACCAAACAATAGCCCATTATAAAGCTAAAGATGATAGTGATTCCTATTTTAAAGAGGAAGATTCGTTGTTTTTAGTGTACAGAACTAAAGATAACAAGACTTTGAAATCTATAAATTACTCTCCTGCCGATCTTCAAAGCATTCTTTAGAGTATTTGGTAATGACATGAGACTATAGTAAATACTATAGCATATTTCGTCATCTCGACGATAGGAGAGATCCCTTGAAGAGGCATAACCAAGAGATCTCTCCTATCGTCGAGATGACGGTAATTTGAATTTAATCTTTGTCAGAACCTGCAATAGCTCCAAATATTGCTTTAATCAACGCAATTACTATTGCTAAAATTGCTGCTGCCCAAAATCCGGTAGTATTAAAACCAGCCATCAGGTAATCAACTAATAATATCATTAAAACAGTGATGATGAATGACATCAATCCTAATGTAAGGAAGTTGATTGGGAATGTGAAAAGGCGCAAAATAAAACCAATTGTGGCATTTGCCAGCGCAATTAATATGGCCGCAATAATTGCAGCTCCATAACCATCTACCTGTACCCCTGGTACAATTTTGGCCCCCAGAAATACTGCAAGACCCATTAATAAAATTTCTACAATTAGTTTCATAAAGCTTAATTTAGTGTTATGGTTAAAATTTTTGTTAGGATATTGATGGCATTTTGCGCCATTTCATCAGTTTGTTCGTGTACATCAACAAATAGTAGGCCACTTTTGATAGGTTTTTCGGCCGACAGTTCATCTATTGTGTTTGGTAATATAGACCAACCAGGGCTTTTGCAGCTTAAAAATGCGTCAGCTGCCGACTCTGTTTTTTATGATGTGATTTCGGTTTTGCAAACACCATCTGAGAAAGATACAGCTATAAAAGAAATGCCCGTTAAGGGCCAAATAAGCCTTAATGGCGAGGAAGTGGTGTTTGTTCCTGAAGAGCCATTTGTTAAAGGCAGGGACTATTTAGTTATTACGTATTTGAATGCGCGCTTTGGCAATGCCGAAGATATTATGAAGGGCAAGGTGAATTACAGTATAAAACCTTTGCAGAAATTATTAACCAGATAATAACTCCCGCTCACATAGTTCACACATAAGTCACCCTTTGTTCACAAAAAGGTACCTCTTTGTGGATTTTGTGTGAAGGAGATGTGAACCAGGTGTGAAGAAACGCTAATCCTGTGAAGAAGTTGAACAGCGGTAAAAAGGGCTTTCTTTTACAAGCAGAAGTGATTGTGTTATAGCATTTTTAATTTGCAAAAATATTTCTTACATTTGCACGGTAATAGAGGTAAGAGGGGGCAAAAGTCCCCTCTTTTCTATTACTGGTGAATTGGTTATGCAGATAGAAAAAAGAGTAACAGAATTAGTAGAAGAAAAAATTTCGGACAGACCGGAGTTGTTTCTTGTTGAGGTGAAAATGCTGCCAAATAATAAACTGATTATTCATGTTGACGGCGATGAAGGAATCACTATACAGGATTGCGCAGCCATTAGCAGACATGTTGGTTTTCATTTGGAAGAGGAAAACACCATTGATAAGGCTTATAATTTAGAGGTTTCGTCTCCCGGAGTTGGTGAGCCATTGAAACTGAAAAGACAATACGATAAAAACATTGGCCGCGATTTAAGTGTAAAGCTTGCCGGCGGTGAAATAAAAGAAGGCAAATTGCTTTTTGTAGATGACAATGGCATCACTATAGAAGCAAAAGTGAAAGAAAAAGGAAAAAAGGCGGTACTGGTAGAAACAGGAATCGACTTTAATAGTATAACAGAAACAAAGGTTTTAATTTCATTTAAATAAGAATGAGCAATATTAATTTAATCGATTCATTTCAGGAGTTCAAGGACTTTAAGAACATCGACCGCCCTACAGTGATTAGTGTGCTGGAAGAGGTATTTCGCAGTATGTTGCGTAAAAAATATGGTACTGATGAGAATTGTGACGTAATTGTTAACCCGGATAACGGAGATTTAGAGATCTGGCGTACCAGAAAAGTGATGGAAGATGGCTTTTCTGAGGACGATGATTTAGAAATTGAACTTGCCGAGGTTAAACAGTTAGATCCGGATATGGAAGTTGGCGACGATTACATTGAACAGATCACTTTAGAGAGTTTCGGAAGAAGAGCTATTTTAGCAGCCCGTCAGACACTTGTTTCAAAAGTATTAGAACTTGAAAAAGACGAAATCTTTAAAAAATATAAAGACAGGGTTGGAGAGATTGTAACCGGAGAGGTTTATCAGGTTTGGAAAAAAGAAACACTGGTTCTTGATGATGAAGGCAACGAATTAATGATGCCTAAAACTGAACAGATCCCGGCTGATTATTTCAAAAAAGGTGATACCGTTCGTGCCGTAATCCTTAAAGTGGATATGGTGAACAGCACTCCAAAAATTATTATCTCGAGAATTGCCCCTGAGTTTTTACAGCGCTTATTCGAAATCGAAGTTCCTGAGATTTTTGATGGTTTAATTACCATTAAGAAAATTGTTCGTGAACCTGGAGAAAGAGCAAAAGTTGCTGTAGAATCTTACGACGATAGAATTGATCCGGTAGGAGCTTGTGTGGGTATGAAGGGTTCTCGTATACATGGTATTGTTAGAGAGCTTAAAAATGAAAACATTGATGTAATTAACTTTACCAATAACATTTCATTATATATCACCAGAGCACTAAGCCCTGCAAAAATCACCTCTATTAAATTAGATGATGAAACAAAACATGCTTCAGTTTATTTAAAACCTGATCAGGTTTCATTGGCAATTGGTCGCGGTGGTCATAACATTAAACTTGCTGGTAAATTAACCGGTTATGAAATAGATGTATATCGTGAAGCTGGTGAAGAAGATGAGGATGTGGATATAGAAGAATTCTCGGATGAGATCGATAGCTGGATCATCGATGAGCTAAAAGCTATCGGATGTGATACTGCTAAAAGTGTGTTAGCACTTTCCGTTGATGAATTGGTTAAACGTACCGATTTGGAGGAAGAAACCATCAAGGAAGTGATGAGTATTTTGAAATCAGAATTTGAATAATACAAAAACTCACGACCTACAGATGAAATAAATAAGAATAAACGTTACTTTTGTATAAGAATTAAAGAAAAAATAGGATATCAATGTCAGACGACAAACCAATAATTTTATTTAAAGCAGTTAAGGAACTTAACGTAGGGATAGCTACGGCCGTTGAGTTCCTGGAAAAGAAAGGCTTTTCTGTTGAGAATAAACCCACTACTAAGCTCTCTCGCGACATGTATAATGCGCTGTTAAAAGAGTTTCAGGGCGATAAAATCGTAAAAGAAGAAGCCAATCAAATTGTTATTGGTAAAATTCGTCGTGATGAACCTGAAGTAACTGAGAAAGTTGCTGAGGCACCTAGAAAAAATGTTGAATTCGAAAACGAAGGCGTTTTAATCAAGAATCTTCATTCGTATACTCCTCCAGCTGATAAGCCTAAGGAAGAAGCTCCGGCTAAACCGGCAGCGCCAGAAACTCCTGCAGATAAAGCAGAAGAAGGCTCTTTACCTGGTGTTAAAATAGTTGGAAAGATAAATCTTGATGATTTAAATTCTAAAACACGTCCGGTTAAAGCGGAGGAAGCGCCTGCTCCTGTTCCGGCACCAGAGCCAAAAGCTCCTGTTGCTGAAGAAGCGCCTAAGGAAGTTGTAAAAGAAGAAAAACCTGTTGAGAAAGTTGAGAAGCCGGTTGAAGAGGTAAAACAAGAAATTGTAAAACCTGTAGAAGAAGTTAAGCCAGTAGTGGTTGAACAACCTAAAGCTGTAGAGCCACCTGTAGTGAAAGCTCCAGAGCCAGTGGCGCCTAAGGTGGTACCTGTTACTCCTCCTGCACCGAAGGTTGAGAAACCTGAGGAAACGGAAGTAATTAAAGCTCGCTCTGTAAAACTTTCAGGTCCAAATATCATTGGTAAAATTGTTTTACCAACTACACCTGATCGTAAATCTCAGCCAGTAGCATCTTCGGCCGATAGCGCTGATGCGAAAAGAAAACGTAAACGTAAAAAAACTCCGGGTGGACATCCTGGACAGGGCGGCCATGGCCAGCCTGCCAGTGGTGGTGGTAACCAACAAGCTGGCGGACAGTCAGGACAACAAGGACAACCGGGTCAGCAAAGACCTGCGCCTCCAGTTGGCAACAGACCGGATTTTAGAAATAACACAAACAATACAGCCAACAGGCCTAACTTTAGGAACAGCAAACCAGGAGGCCCAGGAGGTCACAGTGGTCCGAAAGAAGAACCTACGGAAAAAGAAATACAAGATCAGATTAAAGCAACACTTGCTCGTTTAAGTGGAGCAGGTAAATCTGGTAAGTTTGCTCAACGTGCTAAATTACGTCGTCAAAAACGTGATGATGTTGCCCTTTCAGCAGATGAAGCTGCAATGGAACAAGAGTTGCAGTCAAGAGTTTTAAAGGTTACTGAGTTTGTTACGGCAAATGAATTGGCCACAATGATGGATGAGCCGGTTACAAAGATTATCGCAACTTGTATGAGTTTGGGAATGTTTGTATCGATTAACCAACGTTTGGATGCTGAAACCTTAACAATTGTTGCTGATGAGTTTGGTTACGAAATTCAATTCGTTAAACCAGATGATGAAAGTGATATTGTTATTGAAGAAGAAGATTCTGAAGAGGATTTATTGCCAAGAGCGCCTGTTGTAACTATAATGGGACACGTGGATCATGGTAAAACATCACTACTGGATTATATCCGTAAAGCGAATGTGGTAGCTGGTGAGGCGGGTGGTATTACCCAACACATTGGTGCTTACATGGTAACTACACCAACAGGTAAGCAAGTTACTTTCTTAGATACACCGGGTCACGAAGCTTTTACAGCGATGCGTGCACGTGGCGCTAAGGTAGCGGATATTGCAATTATTGTTGTCGCGGCGGATGATGCTGTGATGCCTCAAACAAAAGAGGCCATCAACCATGCGCAAGCTGCCGGAGTTCCATTAGTGTTTGCCTTTACAAAAATTGACAAACCGGGTGCAAACTCAGATAAGATACGTGAGCAATTATCAATAATGAATATTCTTGTTGAGGATTGGGGTGGAAACTTCCAGTCGCAAGAGATATCTGGTAAAAGCGGTTTAAATGTAGACTTACTATTAGAGAAAGTTTTATTAGAGGCTGAGTTGTTAGACTTAAAAGCAAATCCGAATAAGCGTGCAACAGGTAGTGTAATTGAGGCGACTCTGGACAAAGGGCGTGGTATCGTTACAACGGTTCTTGTACAGGCTGGTACATTGAAAATAGGCGATCCGATTTTGGCAGGTAGTTACAGTGGACGTGTAAAAGCGTTATTTAACGAACGTGGACAAAAAGTAGATAAAGCTGGCCCATCAGTACCAGTTCAGGTATTGGGTATGCAAGGTGCACCAACTGCAGGTGATAAATTCAATGCACTTGAAAGTGAAGTTGAAGCAAGAGAAATTGCAAACAAACGTTTACAATTGATGCGTGAACAGGGTCTTCGTACTCAGAAACACATTACTCTTGATGAGATTGGCCGTCGTTTAGCGATCGGTAACTTTAAAGAGCTTAACCTGATTGTTAAAGGTGATGTGGATGGTTCAATTGAAGCACTATCTGATTCATTACTGAAACTTTCTACTGAAGAGATTCAAATTAATATCATAAGTAAAGCGGTAGGTCAGATCTCTGAATCTGATGTGTTGTTAGCTTCTGCTTCTGATGCGATCATTATAGGTTTCCAGGTTCGTCCATCATCAGGTGCGCGTAAATTGGCAGAGGCTGAGCAGATAGATATCCGTTTGTATTCTATCATCTACGATGCGATCAATGAGATCAAAGCGGCGATGGAAGGTATGTTGGCTCCAGAATTTGAAGAGAAGATCACTGCTAACGTTGAGATCAGAGATACCTTTAAAATTACTAAGGTGGGTACAATTGCCGGATGTATGGTGTTAGACGGTACAATTACACGTAACAGCAAAATCCGTATCGTTAGAGATGGTGTGGTAATTTACACAGGTGAATTGGCTTCATTGAAACGTTATAAAGATGATGTTAAAGAGGTATCCAGAGGATACGAATGCGGATTGAACATCCATAACTTCAACAATATTGAAGTAGGCGACATTGTTGAAGCTTACGAACAAGTAGAAGTTAAAAGGAAATTGTAAAAAATAGATAGTATATAAAAGGCGCTTTAAAATTTTTTAAAGCGCCTTTTTACGTTTTACATTAGCTTAAGTTGCTCGTTTATCTGAAAATTTTAATAATGTCATCAGAAACAGTTACTATTCTACTTGGATCTTTACTTTTAACAAAAGTACAAAGCTCGTCAATACTAGGATAATCATCTTTACCTATGAACAGGCGGGCATCATCGATAAGTATTCCATGGTAAATCGTTGAGGCCAAAATAATTTCCAGTTCATTCAAGATAGGCGTATTCTTATCCGCTTTAGCGGTTATTCCGGATGAGTAGTGCCCATCAAGCCAGAACAGTGCCGGTTCATCAATCTCATTTAAAAGGGTTTTTAGCATAACACCGCTGTCTCCCTGAATAATTTTAACATTGGGATAAGCTTTAAATCGCTCGACTGCCTTGATGTGCAGGTCTTTCCCAAGTTCTATGGAATACACCTTCTTGAAATGTTTTCTTTGCGATTCTACCATATCACCCAGATATGTACCTGTTTCCACAAATATGTTGAAATTGTTTGCCTCTCTGTATTTATGAATATTGTTCTGCTTAATGATGTGTAAGGTTGGCAGGTCCGTATCAAGATCTAAATAGTCGATAAATTGATCAAAACGGTTTCTATATTTTTTAAATAATAAAGATAACTTCCTGTCGTCTGAACTTTTAAATATTGCATCTTTAATTCGTTTTAACATTTTTTAATTTTGTTTTAATCAAATATATATAATTTATCGATGTATTATAAAGCAGCCAATATATCGTCAATCCTATTAAAATAAGTGTGGTTTTTTAAAATATTAACCTGCATTTTTTTGATCATTTCAATTCTCTCTTCTGGATGCGAAATGTAATGATACGTTTTTTCAATAAAGTCGCCGCTGTCAGTAGTAATTACCAATTCATCATCATTAAAATATTTCCTGGCGAGCAAGTTATCGCAAATTTGGAATCCACCAAGCATAGTTGAAGTGAAAACACGTTCATTAAGTAATATTTTGTTTTTAATTTGGGCTTCCGTATGAACGTTCGGAGTGATAAATGAGCGGCTATACAATTGTCTGCTTTCAATCGTTTCAGGATTGATCATGTTATGTTCTGTATATTCCAAGTAGTTGTCGAATTCCTTTTTTAAAGGCTCTATAAATGACTTGTATGTTGTGAGGCGGTGACCAATATTGCCAACCCATAAAAAGTCATACTCTGGGGCTAATAAGGGTTCTGTGTATTTTGTTTTGTCTGCGCAATGAAGCAATTGAATAACCTTTAAACCCAATTCTTTTTGATAGCCTGAAAAAAATCTTTCATTAATCAATTCGTCATGCTGAGACCAAATCAATATGTTGTGTTTTGAACTGTATTTACTTAAGACCTGTTTGGTTTTTTTAAGTATTGTATCAATTTGTGGCTCATAATCACAAGGTGAATAGAAAGATCCCCAAAGGACAAGGGCTGTAGATTTGAGTCGATTTAAGGGTAGATAAGGAATATTATCTACTGAAGTGAATATAATATCAGGACTAAAAGAGATGAGCTTGAGCTTTTCTGCTGGCCAAAATGAATTTTGGAGCTTAATTATGTCAAAAAAGCTAAAGGAATCGCCACGATCTATAAAAGCATTTCTAAAACCATTAGCCACAGTTTTAGCCGCGTAACTCCATTTGTTGTTTGTTTGATAGATGTAAGCAATTTTTTTCATTAAATATATTCGGTTGAGATTTGGAAAAATACAGCTATAGGCTGATCCAGTTTTGTGGAAATGACATATGGATATCCGGATCGCTATGATTTACCCATTTTTTAGGACCTATGACAATCTTATCCGGGTTTGGATTAAGCCAGGCTGCCCACCAGCTAAAACTGCTATTGGCAATAATATTGTGCTTGCAGGCACTCATTAATTGCATGTCAATGTAGCTAGACATTCCTTTATTCCATGAGATAAAGGTACAATTATCAAGATTTAGATTTTCTTTACACCAATAGATGTCATCGGAGAAAATAAAGAAACTTGGAGAAGTTAAATTTGATTGGATGTAACTGATCGCTTGTTTATAATACTCAGGGCCGCATAATCCACCAAGAAGTGGGTCTTTAAGATAGTCTCCTCGTCTGATGTGAATGGAAACGCTATTCTTAAGTTTAACCTGATCTAAGATCTGTTGGTTTTCCTTAGAAAGAGAGGATGTAAATTGGAAATCGTTTTTTATTTCACTGGCAATATCCTCGAAATATTTAAAATTTTGCCAGTATCCCCAGTAATATGCTGTTTTTGGATTATTCAGAATGGATTGATCAAATGAAAAGAGATTTTTTTCTTCTGTATAAGTATTTTTGAGACCCAGTATTCTCCTAAGTTTCTTATAAATCCATTTTTTATTGAAATATAAATTACTCGTAAATGATGAGATCTTGTTTATTTTTAAACCAAAGATATTCTCCAATTCAAACCCGTTATGGAGTGGGTAGTCATTATAACCTTGCAAATCTGCTTTAACATTTGGGAACTTACTTTCCAAAGACTTATACAGGGTATATTGAAACATTTGATTGCCCAAACCGCCTAGAAATCTGATAATTTTCATTGAATTGATTAATGTTTAGTAAACAGGGAATGTTTGGTACAAGTACTGCATATTTATGTAGACAATTGGCCTATTCCTTTAATTGAAAGTTTAAATGCTTTTCTAAGTTGACGGAAGCTCACGTAAGACCATTTAAAAATATTCTTATTTAATAGTAACGGAAGCGCATTCATTT
>Ga0256879_1000026_pt1 | contig 26667 bp, 21 predicted proteins | sample MC6MC0437MT_FD_186346 | JGI IMG/M metagenome (GOLD analysis project Ga0256879, IMG submission 186346) | Metatranscriptome of enriched soil aggregate microbial communities from Iowa State University, Ames, United States - MC6-MC0437-MT... | ecosystem: Environmental > Terrestrial > Soil >... | reverse complement strand
TTTGCCTACCTGGGCGTGGAAATGATCGGCCTGACCGCCGGCGAAGCGCGCAACCCGCAAAAAACCATCCCCCAGGCCATCGGCTCGGTGTTCTGGCGCATCCTGCTGTTCTACGTGGGCGCGCTGTTCGTGATCCTGTCGATCTACCCGTGGTACGAAATCGGCACTCAGGGCAGCCCGTTCGTGATGACCTTCGAGCGTCTGGGGATCAAGACCGCCGCCGGCATCATCAACTTCGTGGTGATCACTGCGGCGCTGTCGTCGTGCAACGGCGGCATCTTCAGCACCGGGCGCATGCTCTACAGCCTGGCGCAGAACGGCCAGGCTCCGGCCGGGTTCGCCAAGACCTCCAATGGCGTGCCACGCCGCGCGCTGCTCTTGTCGATTTTCGCGCTGCTGATCGGCGTGCTGCTCAACTACCTGGTGCCGGAGAAAGTCTTCGTCTGGGTCACCTCGATCGCGACCTTCGGCGCGATCTGGACCTGGGTGATGATCCTGCTGGCGCAACTGAAATTCCGCAAAGGCCTGAGCGCCAGCGAACGTGCCGGCCTGAAATACAAGATGTGGTTGTACCCGGTCAGCTCGTACTTCGCGCTGGCGTTCCTGGTGCTGGTGGTCGGCCTGATGGCGTACTTCCCGGACACCCGCGTGGCGCTGTATGTGGGGCCGGTGTTCCTGGTACTGCTGACCGTGTTGTTCTACGTGTTCAAGTTGCAGCCGACCGGCGAAACGCAGGGTGCGGTGCGTTCGGCTTCGTAAGCTGAAAGTGCGGTCATGAAGAAGCCTCGGCCCATTGGTCGGGGCTTTTTTCATGGACGCTACAGGGGCTTTAACCACGGATCTGAAAGAGCGATACAACCTCTCAGCAAGACAGATTGCTGCAGTGGTGAGCCTGACCGTTTGTCGCAATCCACCCTGTACCTGTAATTTCTGACAGTAGACCGCTCAAGTGCCTTGCCCTAGCTTCAAAAGTCAGCCGAACGAAGCCATGGCAAGGAATGAACATGAAAGGATTTCCAGCGCTGACAGTGATTGGAATCGCCGATGCATTTATCCACTGGCAGATGTTTTTTGTTTTGTGCAGCGCCGTCGGGTTGACTCAGGCAGCCAGTAACTTCGCCGCGTTTTGCGTGGCGGCGGCGTTCTCGTTTTACGTGAATATGCTCTACACCTTTGACAGCAAAACGTCGGTATTCGGTTATTTGCTGTTTATGTGTCTGCTGGGAGGAGCAAGCTTCGGCATCGGCTCGATTGCCGATACCCGTGGCTGGCATGGCTTGCTGACGGTGACGGTGTTTACCGCGCTGAACCTGACGTTGGGCTACGGCTTTTTCCGCTTTGTGTTGTTTCGCCAGCAGCGGAGCTGATGCGCGAGCCTGCCGATCGGACCGGCGCATCGATCATCATGCTGCCGCCACTTCCTGCGGCTCGAAACTGTCCGCCCGCGCCATCTGCCACATCCGCGAGTAAAACTCGCCATTCACTTCCCCAGTCAGCAATTCCCCCGGTTTCAGAAACACATGCAGCTGCGAGAACAGTTTGATCTCGGTCGCCGACATGCGGCGCACCAGGTGCTTGGCCGACAGTTGCGACGGATGCTCAAGGCCTGCGGCGGCGAGCATTTCCGCCAGCGCCTTGAGCGTGTTGCGGTGGAAGTTGTAGACGCGCTGGGCCTTGTCCGGGACAACGAGGGCGCGTTGGCGCAGAGCGTCCTGGGTGGCGACGCCGGTCGGGCATTTGTTGGTGTGGCAGCTCTGCGACTGGATGCAGCAAATCATTATGCCCCCCAAAAAAGCTACTAGTGGCCGGCGAGTGAGTGAGTTGGCGGCACCAGACGGGGGGTTGAGTAGTAGACATACTATTCATCCGTATTTACGTACTGTAAACAAAGCTTCCTTCAGCTTGCTCGATGCAGCATTCGCTTCCCCTAGGTAGTAGAACCCTGTCACAAAACGACTCTGGAATTCGCGCCGGCAGCGCACAAACTGAATGCATTTGCGAGATTTCCCACGCAGGTTGATGCGCAACACTGCATTTCATAGGTTGACGCTCAACCTACTATTCAAATCTTATCCCATGGTCTGGATTTCTTGCTCAAGTCGCTCTTTGATAAAGGTAGTAACGCTTGAGGTGTTAATGCCCTGCGCTTCATCGAAGCTATTTGTTTCCAGCGATCTTAGATCGAAATAATTGTAGGTGAATTCAGCTTTGGGGTGGCCTGTTTTATTATATTTTACAAAAGTGTGATTTTCATCCTCCACGCTTAAGCGCTGTATGAATAGGCTGTATTTTTCAAAATTTGGATGAATGAAAAGATACTGATCAGCTGACGTATGGTGTCTGAGAATGGTGTTGCGATCAACTAGAAAAGCTGTGTCCGCTTTCTTGAATTGCATGTTGCATCTTTTGCAGGCGACAGAAAGGTTTGAGATCTCATAAGCTAAATCTTTATATTTGTCCTTTGGGACGATGTGTTCTCTGTCTACAATGAAACTGCCGCCTCCATGAAGGTTCATCCGGCAATAGCAGCACTTTGACCCTTGCCTGAGCATATGGAAGGTTCTAATTCTGTTTTTTAGCTCTGTCAGTGTCTTTTTTACCGCTGTCAGGTCTTCGTGCTCATGTTCCCAGGGCTTGTCAGTACTTAAAGCCAACGCAACCGCTGCAGCTTCAACAGCCGTAAAAACGAAATCAACGAGGGGAGGGTGTAATGGATCAGACATTGTGAGCCTCTTGGTATATCTTGAACGCAAGATTTTTTGCAGCCTGTAGGGCTTTTTTCTGGCGTCTGTCGTAAGAAGCCTCTTCCATCTCGTCCAATGACTTTATCACCTCGTCTAAAGTTTTGTTATTGCTCTCTAGACTTTCCAAAAGATCGACAATGTGATCGCTGACATATCTGCTTTCGGGCGTGATTGTCTCAAACTGCTCCCATAGACTTTCCTCGGCGCTGGGAACTGTATAACTAGGCTCAGTTTGGGTGTCTGTTTCAGCATGGTAAAAACCTATGAGGTCGTCGCTGTTTCTAATGCCTGAAACTATAAGTGGGGAGTGGGTTGCAATCATGATATGGGCATCATGTCTGCCAATCAGATTTCCTAAGTTATTGACGTAGTCTTTTTGCCATTGAGGGTGTAGGCTGTTTTCTGGTTCATCGATTAAGATCAGACGGCAATCCCTGAGATTGCTCAAAATGAATACCTGAGATGCGATCAGGGTCAATTCTCCCGAGCTAGCTTGCTCAATTTTTAAGAATTCTCCGTGTTTCTTGTGGCGGACATAAACGTCTATTTTTGTAACAAGCTTAAGACGTTTTAGCCCTTTTTCACTTTCTAGCATTCCGAGGAGAGATTGCTCAACCTTTGGGTGTATATAACTCTGAGTGAGGTCTATCTCGAAATCCATATTTTGAACTGGTGAGTCTTCAGATATTGCGAGTATGGCACTCTCACTGACATCGCCGTCTAGTCTTCCCCTAAGAGCCGCGTGTTGCAGTTCTGCAATGTTATTGTGGGCCTTCTTATGTATAACTATTCTAAACATGATCTCTGGTGCGTAGTGACAGTATTCGAGAGCTTTGGCGATGGTGTTAAGGCGATAGGTGCCCTCTCTGGCTAATTCTATGAACGCCGTTTTCAAGACTCTGGATGGTGTGCTATTTAAATTTCGAATGGATAGTTTTTTTATATTTGGTTTTGCTTTGTATCTGTCATGCACAGTGTTGCATATTAGAATGGTTTCTTCGTTCGTGTTGCTGGCGGCTTTTTGTAGATGCCTGGTTTTTCCTGAACCGTTTTTTCCAACTACAAAATTAATATTCATAATGTCAGAGGGCGCTCTATGTTCAATGTGTACTGGTCGTGTTACTTCTGTGGAAGCAGATCATCTTGAGTTAAATTCGGTTAATCATTGATTCATCCTTGAAATCCCTAAGACGAAGTAGCTGTGTCCCAGGACGCAGCTAGACTCAAGCATAGGCCTTCCCGGACAGAAGACGGTAGGGCTACTGGCCACCGTTGATGGCAAACCATCCCATTCACCGAGTACCTCTGCGATCAAGTCGCATTGCGGATGCAGCTAGGGGGAAGCCATAGCCGTCTTCTGCTCGTACTAAGCGGACTATATGCTTGCCATTCTCCATTCTAAGCGTGGATAGCGACAGTCGCTGTGGCTGGTCGGGCCGGTGAACTGCGAAAAATGCTTTTATTGCGGTAATCGACTTTCGTAACCGCCTGCGCTTAGCTTTACTGGAGATGGAAATTTCACTTGGCTGTGGCGTCAAGCCATGGAAGGTTGAAATCTGGATCAGTTTTGTGCGCAGCGCAGAGCAGCATTCAAGTTCGGAACTCGGAGGCAAGGATGACGTCGGCTTTACAGGATTATCATCAGTTCGTGCACTGGATTCATGCACCAGAGAACGCCGCCTCTGAAGATGCAAGAAGGGTCGCGAATATTGTCCTTCAGCGCTTCAACGCGGTTACCGGCACGAGCCGACAGCGTAATCAGCGTTCCAATCTCCTTATCAGTTTGATGCGAGAAACACTCGCCATGACCCTGCCGGCGCTTCCCTCGATCCCTCTTTTGGCGCCTGGAGGTGAATGGCAGTGGCGCAAGCTGAAGCATCTCAAAGTGGGCCCATTTCGGGGGTTCAGATTCCCGGAGCCATTTGATCTGCATGAGCGCATCACTCTGTTCTATGGGCCAAATGGCAGTGGCAAAACCAGCTTGTGCGAAGCCCTAGAGTTCGCTTTGCTGGGGGCTGTGGATGAATGCGGTATGAAGCGCATAGCGGTGGGGCGCTACTTGTCAAATCACCACGAGGGGCGGTACGTCCCGCCTGAGCTCAAAGCGGTTACGGCTCAAGGTTTGACTGTCCCCGTCGTCGCGGATCCAGAGGCCTATCGGTTCTGCTTTATCGAGAAGAACAGAATCGATGCCTTCTCTCGAATTGCCGCGAAGCCTGCAGGCGAAAAAACAGAACTGATTGCCGCGTTATTCGGCATGGATCAATTCAACGAATTTGTGGGTCATTTCAACGATTCGATGGAAGGGCTTCTCACGCTTCTCCCTTCAAAGCAGGTCGAGCTGACTGCGAAGAGGGGGGGCTTGAACCAAGATCATCAGATTGTCGGCGCCGAAGCCGCTTCGCTTGCCCAGCAGGCGCAGATCGAAAATGCTTACGCTGCAAGCGTTCAGCTAGGCATGACCTATACTGAACTTCTGGCCGCCATTGGGAGCGAGGCGATCCCAGGCCGCCTCCACCAACTGGATGCACTGCTAAACCAGCCGCCGGCTTTCATCTACGGGATCAGCAGCGCTGAACTTCTACAAGCATTCCATGCAGCCGACGCTGCTCAAAAGGTCTTGGCGGGCGTCACTGCGGAATTGGCCGCCCGCACTTACGATGTCTCCTTTCAAGAACTGTACAACGCAGTCCTGGGTCTCCGACACGTCGCAGGCGACCATTGTCCGGCCTGCGATACGCCCTTGGCGGGCGAGCATCGAGTCGTTAACAACCCGTATGAGAAAGCGACTGCGGGTTTGACCGGGCTTCAGGTGCTTAAAGAAATCCAAGGTCGGCATCATCTGGCAATTCAGGCGCGCAATGCGGCGGCTGAGGCTTTGCGGCTTAAACTTTCAGCCTTTGCCCTTCGAGTAGGAGCCACGACGGGGAGCGCCCATGAGGTGCCGCGTTATTTGGCCGATCCTCGGGTTGATCCTCAGCGCGATTGGTGGCAGGACGGGTACCGAACAGATGGGACGACTCCATCTCTGGCTCAACAGGCTATAACTTGGGCGGAGGAGCTTGAGCGTCAGGACGTCCAGTCTGCTTTGGCCAATGCCGAGCGAAATAAGCTAATCACTGAGCGCGACCGACTGAACCAGGCCAGGGTCGATGTCGGTGCGCATGCCTTGGCTCGCCAGCGTGTTGCCCAAGCGGTGATTGAGGCAAAAAAACGCATCGTTGATTTTGAACAGGCGAATGCTGGGCTGATCAAAGCAGCTGCCGATGAAGCCCAGGCGATCCTGCGTGATCGTCGCATCAACACTGCCTATGATCACTTCCTCACCTTATTGCGCAGGTACAAAACCCAGCTTCCAGGTACCTTGATGGCAGGCTTGAATTCTCTGGCTCTTGATTTGTACAACGAATTTAACGTCCGTGATTTTGATGCCGACAAGCTGGCTGGCCTGAACTTGCCTGTGACAGGGGAGGGGCGAATCGAGCTCAGCTTCCGAGGCCAGCCGAATGTTTCGGTCGATGCGCTTCAAATTTTGAGTGAAGGTCATGTACGGTGCTTGGGACTGGCTATCTTGATGGCCAAAGCCCTGAAAATCGGTGCGCCAGTAATTGTCTTTGATGATGCCATCAACGCAATTGACCATGAGCATCGACAGGGGATTAGGGAAACAATCTTTGAGAGTGAGCGCTTCGTTGGCACGCAAATGCTGGTGACCTGCCACAGCAACGAGTTTGTGAAGGACGTACAGAATCGCGTGCCTAGCGAACACTGGACTTCATATGTCTTCCGGCATCACAACGGAAACTACCAGCCCCGCGTGCTCGGAAACGTCGCTGCGCAAACTTACCTGCTCAATGCCCGCGCTGCCATCGACAGGGGTGACGCACGAACGGCATTGGCTGAGTCCAGACAAGCGCTTGAAATGCTGGCGGACAAATTATGGAGATGGCTGGGCAGGTTCGATATGGGCACCCTGAGCTTGAAAATCGTCGGCCCCGGTGCTGAACCAAACTTACGCGGTGTATGCGATGCCGTGCTGGCTCGCCTCAACAAAGCTACGGATTTTGTGCACCCCGACAAGCCCGGCGTCATTCAATCACTCGGTTTCATATTGGGTCAGCCCGAGCAGTCTCTAGTGTGGACGTATCTTAACAAAGGGACGCACGAGGAAGCCGATAAAGATGATTTTGATGATGTGCTCGTTGAGCAGATTGTGGGGCAGCTTGAGGGTCTCAATAATCTCAAGCTGAAAGGTCGATGACTCCAGGCACTCACGTCTATTTCTCGATTACCTAGAAAAGTTTGCAGAGAGCATCGTCAAAGGGGATGAGTCCGCCCATTGGGGAGTACGCATCGTTGATTGCAGGCTTGTCTACTTTTTTGGATGAGGTTTCTGACCAGGGTGTGGTCGTAGTACATGTACTGACTGATTGCAAACCACGGGCGCTGGGAGCAACGGTTCTATGTGTGATAGATGAGATCTTCTTTAGCTGCTTCCCACCTAGATGGGAGAGCGGCGAGACACCCCGAGGAGACCATGGTCGAGTGCAGGTCGCGTGGGCACCCTCGGCTGTAGGGAGGGCGCGATAATCCTGTCGCTCCCCGACCCCTACGCAATCATATCTGGCGAGTTCCGGACGGAGGCAATTAGCTATTTACCTTTTCCTCAGAATCGCGATAGCTTGGCATTGCTGGGTGGCGCTTTGCCGCCACTGGTTCTCAACGGAATAATCAGGCATGACTCTCACGGATTGCTTATGGATGGCGTAAGTTTCAAGCACGTTGATCAGTATGCTATGTGCTGTATCGAGCATTTATCTGATGAGCTCAAGGTTGCGTTACGGGAAAATCTGACGCGGATATGCCATGGCGTTGACCAGGCGAGCCGTGACAGGGCCCTCTACAAATATCCGGCAACCCTGCGCGCGTTTTGGGATCGATATTCCGGAAAAACGCGCAAGACTCAGGTAGGGATGCTTGGAGAACTCCTGTCCCACGTCGTGATCCTGAAGCTTTTCCCTGGCTTTGACGTAGTCTCTCCGTTTTTCAACATGGAAGAGAAAAGCATCCGCAAGGGCTTCGATCTGTTGCTTTATGAGTCGTCAAGCAATGAGGTATGGATCACCGAGGTGAAATCCGGAGGGATGAGGGTAGGTAAGACCCCTTGTACTGCTACTCGTGATCTGCTCGCCAAGGCCCGTGATGATCTAAAAGGGCGACTCGCGGAGCAGGAGATGAATCATTGGCAGAACGCGATCAACGCAGCCCGGAATTCCATCCACGCCAAGGCGGACTTCAGGGAATCCGTGCTGGAGATTCTGGAGCTTGAAGGTGACTTGGCCGTGGGTAAATCCGCGACTGCAGCTGACAATAATGTCTTTCTGATTTCGGCCCTGTTCAGCGATGTTTCCCAGCGCGTTGCAGAAAAGACCATCTCTAAATTCACAACAGACCTAGCAAAAGGGGCGGTTTTCAAAACGCTGGTGGTGCTGTCGCTGCACAAGGGGACGCTGAAGCGGTTGGAAGATTTTTTGAGAACAGAATCGGGACACTGACATGCAAGAGCTGACAATCAGGAAGTTAGCCAATACGAAATTCAAGGATTTGTACTTTCGCCTCCTCAGCAAGGATGAAATGGAAGACTCTGAGATCGTTAAGTTGCTGGCTATCGCGGTGCTGCTGCTCAACCATCAAACGGCAGAGATTAGGCGTCTTGGCTATCGGATCATCCTGTTTTACGGAAACCTGACTGGCCGATACGAAGCTCTCTACGATGTCGCGCTCCATCATGGCTTACATCCTGTGTCTGCTGTGATCGGTAGCAACTTTCCAGAGGACGACCGTCGAAGCGACTCTTTCATCCGACAGATTGCGGGAAGTTACGTCGACACTTTCCGCGATCAGGGCATAGTACTGACCGAGCAGCAGGAGGCGCTGCGCACGTTTGTCCAGTCCGAGTACCAGCATTCTTCCGTAGTAGTAGCTCCGACGTCGTACGGAAAATCTGAGCTGATCATCAAGTCAGTGAACGATAACCCTCACAAGAAAATACTGATCCTAGTGCCTTCAAAGGCGCTCCTGGCACAGACCAAGAAGCGGCTGATTTATGCTGATATCGAAGGTTTGGGCAAGGTGATCTCCCATCCTGAGATGTACGTCGAGGGCCGAAAAGATCGAGCATTTGTGCTGACCCAAGAGCGCCTAAGTCGGCTGCTAAATGATCAGCCCGCTCTGAGCTTCGATATGGTTTTCGTCGATGAGGCGCACAACCTTCTTCAAAATGACCGACGAAGCGAACTGCTGGCGACCATGCTTTGCATCCTGGGGGCGCGCAACAAAAAGACCTCATTCAAATTCCTCACTCCCTTCCTTTGTGACGAGCTCAACGTAAGAGTGCGCTTCCTGGACATGATCCCCACTGGTTTCAGGATCGATGAGTACATCAAGTCAGAGCGCTTTTACCTGCGAGATTTCAGGCCAAGCAAGGGGGATGGAAAGCTCAAGCTGTACGATCATTTCCTCAATGCCTGGCTCGACATTGATGGCAAATACCAGAATTGCTTCGAACTGATCCGACGTGAGTCGCTCAACAAGAACATCATCTATGGAAACAAGAAGAAGAGCATTGAGGCATTCGCCGTTGGCTTGGCCGCGACATTGAAGCCTGTAGATTGCCCCCTAATCGCACGTGCATGCGACGAGTTGGGAGAAGCCTTTGATAAACGCTACCGCTTGATCTCGTGCCTCAGGAAGGGCGTCATGTATCACCATGGCTCTATCCCGGACACCATCCGTTTGTATCTTGAAAACCTTTTCAGCGCTTCGCAGAAAATGAGATATCTGGTGTGTAATTCAACGTTGCTGGAAGGGGTGAATCTTCCTATCGAAAGGCTGTTCATCTTTGATTACACAAAAGGTAAAAGCAATCTCACGTCGTCCCAGTTCAAAAACCTGATTGGGCGGGTCAATCGCTTTAGCGAAGTATTTGCATCTGAGGCGCAGGCTTCACTAAAGAAGCTTGAGTCCAGTATTTATCTGCTCGGAGTCGAAGGGTTCACCAGCAAGCGGGCAAATCTGGAAAGCTTTTACAAAAAGGCTGTGAATGTCTCTCAGGTTGACCAGGACAGCGTGGCCAATGTGATGCTTGAAGCCACTGCTATCGTTGATGGCCAGCTTAAGAAGCTATACAACGATGCGGTTCAGCGCCTTGAAAATCTTCACCCAGGCTTGGTGGGCAATCGCCAGTGCCAATACGTCACGACCGAGCTTGGAAAGCTGATGATTGCCAATAGCATCAGTGAACTCGATGTTTTCAAGCACGAAGAAAGTATTAATCGACGGATCAAGAAGTCGGTCAATACGCTTGGGCAAATTAGCGACGTTGCCAGACTAATGCGGGCTGTCCAGAAGCTGTTCATCGTAAACTTTGAAGATGCCCGAGAGCATCGCGACTTGTTGCGTCTCAACGAACCAGCAGCGCTTAAGTTCTACACCATGCTTCTCGATTGGAGATTGAAGCGATACAGCCTCAAAAGAATGATCCGGCTCACCCTTCGGTACTGGAACAAGCTTGCCGATGAAGGCGTCACTGACCACGTTTTTGTGGGCAAATGGGGCGACTCGACATTTGGTGAGAGCGTTTACGAAAACTGGGTCAGGATTTCTCAGAAGGATGATGCCGAACGTATTAACCTGGCTATCGTGCATTTGAAGGATGAAGAGGATTTCTTCGACAACCGGATTTTCAAGTTCGTGGAAGTGCTCAATGGTGTCGATGCGTTGGAGGCTAGCTTCTACAAACGGATCAAATACGGTACCGCTGATGATCTCAGGATCAAGCTGATTCGGGACGGCTTCAGCCGCGGCCTCGCCGATCTCATGCTCGCAGATTATGCAGACATGGTCCGGCTGGGATCGGATGGCGAAGTCCACGTCGACTCGCGCATTGTCAGGAAAATGACGAGGGATGAGGTCAGCGATCTGATGATCTTTGAGGCAAAGATGAATATCAGGGTCTGATTGGGCGCAGAGTTATAGGATGCCGCTGGGAGCAAATTCTTTGGAGACCTATCCATACAGCCATCGACCATCTGGCCTGATGAGATGTGAGCAACGCACCGTCTCTCAGCTGATGTGCCGCTACGCAAGCCATTCCTGAATGCCATTTTTTTAAAGAGTTCTTAATACGCCCTGACCGACTGAGGGGTGGTAATCAGGCGCGTTGCAATTAGCGGGATTTTGAGTTCGCATTGCTCGTGCGGCTAAGCCTGGTCGATGGTTCAATCGAGGAGTGATCGTACCGTGGTTTGGGAAAGTGAATACTGGAAGTTACCGCTGCTGAAGCTCGCCAAGCGCCTTAAGTCTCTCAAAGCGTCCGGAGACCTGTCCGATGATCAGCTTGCTCAGATAGAGCGCGATATTTTCATCGGTTTCTATTCGGTCAGGAGACTGATTCAGACCCCCGCGAAGGTTACCGATCAGACGCGAACCATTTTGCTCCGCGTCAGAAAGCACGCGAACGTTAAACCCGTGACGTGGCGTAATAACCATAGGCTTGAAGAACTTTATGATTTTACCAAAAGCAATGAAGAACGGCGGGACATCCTTTTCGTCTGCGGGAGAGTCATACACAGCTTCACTTTTGCACCTTGTATTTCAGAGAAGGGTGGTCTTTGTGGGGTATTTTTCACCTCTGATACTGACAGAGACAAATTTATATTGTTTATGGACATCGATGAGGTGATTTCATTGTTCAGGCAGGTCGGCAATGACAGCCCCTGCCACATTGAAGTCTCTCGCGATCCTGCTACGGGTTTGGAAACGCTGATCGTCAAGTGAACCCGTTGGGCCGTCGCCCGCCACCATGGTGCAGGTAACGAGCTGACAGGTGCCTATTGTTATAGAGCCAAAATCCATGTTCGGCAGCCTGTTCATGATCACCTACCAGGTATCTGTAACAAATCAGCCAAATGCAGCTGTGGGTAATAGTGAGGCTCGGGGCGATTGCGCAGAAGTCCTGCGACTAAGTTTTTTATGCCCCTCAAACCGTAAGAATTGCATACAGCCGTGTGAATTCTGTCGGGCAATCGCGCATTTGAACGGAGTGATCCTACCGTGCATAGGTAGTACCTGGGTCGGCGTCTCATACTTAAGGTTCGTCAAAAAAACAGCAAATTGTTGGTATGTTGGCTCTACCGTGCCAAACCAGAAGGAAATCTCATGAGTTTATCTCTGCTGAGTCGTTATGCGTTCTTCGCCTGTTGTGTGTTCTTCACGTTGCTGACTCTGCCTTTTGCACACCAGCATGAGTGGCTTTGGCCTATGACGTTGATCACCGGGGCCCTGAGCCTCTTGGGGGTGTTCGACCTCCTGCAATCGCGCCATGCCGTTCGACGCAATTACCCCATTCTCGGCAACATCCGCTACCTGATTGAAGGGATCCGTCCAGAGATCCGTCAGTACCTGCTCGAAGCTGACGATGAGGCCACGCCCTTTTCACGTGCTCAGCGTGCACTCGTGTATTCGCGCGCTAAGAGTGAAGCCTCAGATAAGCCTTTTGGTACGTTGATGAACGTCTACCAGACTGGGTACGAATTCATTAGCCATTCGATGCGGCCAGCTCCCCTCTCAAACCCTGAAAGCTTCCGCGTGGAGATCGGTGGCTCGCAGTGCAAACAGCCATATTCCGCGTCGGTTTTCAACATCTCGGCTATGAGCTTCGGCTCGCTCAGCGCCAATGCAATTCGGGCGCTTAACAAAGGTGCGAAACTGGGAAAGTTTTCCCATGACACGGGGGAGGGCAGCATCAGCCCTTATCACCGTGAAAATGGCGGCGACCTGGTCTGGGAGCTCGGCAGTGGCTACTTCGGATGCCGGACGGATGATGGCAAGTTCGACGCTCAGAAGTTTGCCAAACAAGCGAATGACCCACAGGTGAAAATGATTGAGATCAAGCTCAGTCAGGGTGCCAAGCCTGGTCACGGGGGTATTCTGCCGAAGCACAAGGTTACTCAGGAGATCGCGAGCACCCGTGGTGTGCCGATGGGGCAAGACTGCATCTCACCATCGAGCCACAGCGCTTTCTCTACCCCATTGGAGCTAATGCAGTTCATTGCCCAACTGCGTGAGCTCTCTGGAGGGAAACCTGTGGGATTCAAGCTGTGCCTGGGGCATCCGTGGGAGTTCATGGGGATCGCCAAGGCCATGCTTGAAACTGGAATTCTGCCTGACTTCATCGTTATTGACGGCGCTGAAGGTGGTACCGGTGCTGCGCCGGTAGAGTTCACGGATCACCTTGGGGTGCCTATGCGTGAAGGCCTTTTGTTCGTCCACAACACGTTGGTAGGTATCAATCTGCGGGACAAGATCAAGCTGGGTGCGAGCGGCAAAATCATCAGTGCGTTCGACATTGCAAGCGTCCTCGCGATCGGTGCGGACTGGGGGAATGCTGCGCGTGGCTTTATGTTCGCGATAGGGTGTATCCAATCTCAGTCATGCCATACGAACAAATGCCCTACCGGTGTTGCTACCCAGGATCCTCTGCGTCAGCGAGCGTTGGTTGTTGAGGACAAAGGTGCACGAGTTTATAACTTCCACCAAAGCACGCTGAAGGCGCTGGCAGAGATGCTGGCTGCTGCTGGTTTGACAAAGCCCTCGCAGCTGACCGCGCGCCACCTCGTGCGTCGAATGTCTGCTACTGAGGTGAAACTCTTCTCTCAGATGCACGTGTTCCTGAAGCCAGGGGAATTACTCAGTGGTCAGGTCGCCGGTGAGTTTTACGAGCGCATGTGGCGAGCAGCTCGTGCTGACAGCTTTGACCCCATGCCAGCAGATGAGACAGCTATGGAGCCTACGGTGATTGGCCAAGCTATAGCATGAGTTGTATCGACTTTGTGCCCCAACAGCTTTTGATAATATGGAGGAGATCGCCTAGTGTTGGCAAGCTTCAGCCCTAGGCGCTCCCGTGAGTCGGTGTTCAGCGACTCGGCCAATCAATATCTCTCTCCGTAGGGCATGAGCTCTCTTGGGGCTTTGGGATACTCGACATCAAGACTTCAGGGTAGGCAACTTCCTGTTTCACACGTTTCCATTCTGCTTTCAAGATGGTCTCGGTGAGCCCCTGTGCTCGAAGGACAAGGTTAGTGGTTTGGTTCACCAGTCTGATCGCTTCATCCTGGTTCCCAGCGCCCTGGGTCTGATGAATCGAGCTGCGAATCTCTTCAAGGCACTCCCGGAGCGAGATATGAGAGGTTTCCTTGGGGTTGAGCCGGAACAAGATTCGAATGTGCCGTTCGTGGTGCTCACGGTCTCGCGCTCCGTTCTCAGGAGCAAATGCATCTGCTGCGTCTTGGTTAATTCTGTCGACCTTTAGCTGATCGATATTTCCTTTGCCATCCTTAGCCTCCTCATCTGCTCTGACCGCTGCCCGAGAACGCATGGCATCCCACTTCCATACGATTTCCTGGGACAGAGCCAGATGAAACGCCATGTCCGTACGAAGCTCATCAATCCATTTTTGACGCTTATCAGCAACGAAGCTTGCTGTTGTTCGGTGCGACACAAGTTGCTGGAGATTAAGTTGCTGCGCTGTCTGTCGCCTGCCTAGATAGGCGATCAGTAGCTGAACGAGGACGCCGCCGAATGCGACGATGGCCGCAATTAGGGCAGCTTGTAGGGGGGGCGAGCCTGTCATCACATCTCATCTTCATGGTAGTGAAACTGCTAATGATACTTAGGATGCCGATCTTGTGACATTTACACATACTGAATGTCCCAACCCTGCTCGCGGAGCTGTTCGCAGTTGGCCTCGATTTCCTCACCCTCGCCAAGCGTCCTCCTGCTTATGGCCCAGCACAGCAGGTGCGTTGGGAGGGTCATCGCCACATACATTGCAAGCGAACCGCTGGACGATCTGTTTTCGCGTCCTTATTCCACCGTGGCTTTGTTGCCCAGTGAGGGTAACTCAGCAGCCGTCGGCCAACCTCGGTGTTTCCCAGTCGATGCTCGATTTCATGGCGAGCGACGTTGGTGACCTTGAGATTTGATAGCTGCCATTCAAGGCTTCGCCGGCTGTTGAGTTACCCCCTCGCTGGCATGGGCATCACATTTTGTCAGTCTTGGGAGGTCGGTTAGTTTTGGACTGCGCTCTGACAGCCAAAAGCTAGATGTTCGTGGGAGATGGATAATTCATACCAGAGAGTTCAACCATGTCCATTTCGCCAGCAATATGACTGAAAAATGCCTGATAGAACTTAAACTGATCTCGATTGTTTTCACTGCACTTACGGTGAATAATCTTCATAATCTTATATTTATCAGATGCTGGAGTTTTTGCGCCGAAGACGATGCCTTGGAGATTATCAAAATGATACATAAGCTTCCTATCGCTGATACTGCTCTGCTCTGGGAAATTCATGATTATGGCGCGAGCCTCATTCTCATCGCCCCAAGTTGACGCCTTTTGAAAAAACAACCGATGCGCCTCGGTATAATAGTTATCACGCCAAGCGTCATGATTGCTATATCGTTGCTCGTAGTGATAACTCCGATTGCCACTCTCACTAAGCCAACTATCTTGGTAAACTCTTTTCACAATATGCCCTACGGAGCTGAAAAAGCAGACCTCTGGGTAAGTGTTTGAGTATTTCACCTGACTAACCTTCATGGAAGTCCAATTTTTGCCACTCAGTCTCTTTACCTGCATCACCCTATCCGAGGTTTTTTTTATGTAGTCATCCAAATAGTTAGTTTGCTTAGTGGAGAAGATTAGACAGCAGCCCTTATGCCCATCTGCGTAGTACCCCCACATAGGAGCCTTGGGAAAGTCCATCATGAAGCAGCTGATGTAGATATCGTCATAAACAAGCTCAATCAGTCGTTCGATATAATCAAACTGAATTCCTGTAACGAGATATAGAATATTGCCTTTGCGCTCCGCTAGAGCCACTTTTCCCAAAATCAAGATTGACGACTCATAAGCGCTGACTTTATGGAGATTGGCTATCGTCGCAAGCTGGTCACTCGCGACCGCATCGAGAAATGCCCTACCTGGAAGTTGAGCATCCACGGTTTGACTATTACCTATGGCACCAAATGCAGGATCGACAAAAATCTTGGATGCTTGGAAAAATACGATTTTCAATGCCATAACGTGGAGGCTGTTGAGGACGTACGCCAGTTCATCTCGAAAAAGTTTTTTATCGCTTCTCGATAGATAGTCAACCAGCTCTATGACCAATTCGGAATTTACAAATTCATTTCCGCAGTCAGCATAAAACTTCCGCAGTACGGGATCAGGTACGCATCGCAAATCAACATTAAAGTTGATGTCTTTGCGCGACAGCTTTAATTCTTCATTGCTCGCCGCGCAATAAGTCATCACGGACAAATTGTAGATGTAGTACTTGAAAAAGTTTCTCCAAACTATTCTATCCCCTTGCCAGAAAATATTCAGAAAACCTTCTAATGGGTCATTAAGCTCATCTGGAGAGGCAAAGAAAATCTCTTGATTCTCAAGTTCTTGATGCGCTCCTATCAGTGACTCGGTCTTCCTTAGTCTAAAAAGCCGTTCCATCATAGCTCCTGAAAATTAATCAGTCGTGTGCAGACTTGCGCACAGCTCGCACTTCACCATCGCATAATTCTTCGAAGTCTAAGGTAAGCGGCTGGCGCGCACACCTTGCGTTCGTCAACCTGTTGGTCAGGGGCGACTCGTATCCAAGATCAAACGCATCGTATCGATGCAGATTTCCGAAGCGCTTCACCCGTGAGACAGGCACGCCCATGATACTCACAGCCCAATCATGATGTCTGAGCAATATCTTGTTCGAGTTCCCGCACAGCTTTGCTTACTTTGATCGCAAAAAGCCGTTCTATCTGGTCATCACGAAGCTTTTTCACATCATCACCAATCCATAGCGCCAGTACTTTTCGCTTATCAGCGATGCTGTGATCATCCAAGTTCGGAATGTAGGAGTGATTAGAGGCTCTTCCGCGCTTGAGCTCGTAAAAGGTTTTGATCAACGACTTGAGTTTGATCTTCCCTTCCAGCGAGGAGCGTTTGGTCAGGTTACGTATCGTGTGATTGACCGCTCGAAGCTGGGCGGTAGAGGTGATCTGGGAAAAGTACGATGCCCAGCCTCGCCGTTTCCCTTCGAAGAAGCAGCCCGTGATCCGTAGGTTAACTTTCCATTCGCAGTACGCTCTGGCCCGCTCCATGTCTTTAGGAGAGCGAGCCGTCGCTACCTTGTGTCGATAGGCCGTGAAGATGTTCGCAATGGATGATTCAAAGCGGAGGATACTGTCGCGTCGAATGATCACGTGCCCACCCTCCACCTGATACCCCAAGAAACTAAAGGGATCGGTCAAGGGGGCGAACTTGGATTTTGAGTCCGGGCCAAACGGATGTGGGTGTAACCCTAGGCTCTGCAGCCCCGCCATCAGCTCCTTGGCTACCGCCTCAGCCTGACCGGCAGGCGTTAGGATCAAGATGTCATCGACATAGCGCTTGTACCAGATCCCAGGCCGACCATTAACCATAAGATCGATATCTTGTAGCGCGATCTCCGCCAGCATATTGGAGATAGCTAAGCCTTGGGGCACTCCAATGGTTGAGTTGGGCGTGTCCTTCCTGCCTCTCGACTCAGAGACGGTTGGCGTAGTAATCGCCGTGGTAATGAGGTGCTTGAGTTCAGGCTTGCGAATCTTTTTCCGAATAGCTGCATCGATCAACGTATGTGGAATTGATGGATAGAAGTTTTTCAGGTCAATCTTGGCGTATTCGGCATAGATTCCAGACGCCAGCGCCACCTTGAGGTCTTCGATGACAACCTGTGGCAGTGATAGCCTCGCTGTCGGATAAACCTCTGCAAGGCATTCACATAAGGCGCGCAACACGATCCGATCACGCGCGGTCGGAATTGAGATCTGCCTGGGCGGGGAGGCTGCGCCCTTCAGAATTAGCTTTTCCTTGAATGCGGTGAAGCGATATTTACCCTGCTGAACCTTTTGGATAATGAGTTCGAGCTCATCATTCAGTCTGGCATCAAGCTTTGCCGGACGGGTGCGGTCAAGCCCGATAGCGCCAGACTTCTTGATCTTATCAGTGTAAATGCGGAGCAATGGTTTGCGAGCGAAATGCCTCTTGAAACTCCGTGCAGCGCTCATCTGCCCGCCCAAGCGTACATGCCTGCCGCGAGGGGTAGGGCGTACAGGGCTACAGTAACAATCAGGCGAGCACCTATCCAGGTGATGGCATAGCAACTCTCAAACGCAGTCGGTGCTCGACTGGTCAGCCCGGTGGAAAAAACACGTGCGACGCGGTCATCGATCTCTTTGTGATTCTCTGCGTCGGCGAGCAGATCATCATACTGCTTCGTTTGTTCAGGGGTGGGTGCAGTACCCGATGAGAGTTCACGATAAAGGGCGTGCAACTGCAGGTAGTTTTTTCGTATTGCCATGGCGCGCACCCGAAAATCCCGATTTGTCACTGCGAGCGAGACGCCTAGTAACGCAACGGAAAGGACGGTGGCCATTACGTCAGTGTCTGGGCCAAGTACATGTTCGTAGCGAATGGTTAGGACGCCGAGAACAGCACCGAGAATTGCGTACCACACCAGGAGCATCTGGGAGTGAAAGTCCAGCCATTCCAAGCGGTTATGAGCTTGAATTCGGGCCTTGTAGGTGAACCAGATAGCATCCTTCACACGCAACACTCCATGGGAATTTGGAGAAGAGGCAAGCGGGTTTGAGTCATCTTTGAACATCCCCGGAGGGATCAGTGGGCGTGAGCCCAACAGCTAAAGCTGTTAATTATCAGAGCCGCCCCCGAATGAACGAGAGGAGGTACCTGCCTCTTCGGTCATGATCTTACATTGCCACCAGTCATTAAGGAAACTCCATAGGCGTCATGAGTCAACGACACTCCGCCGGCACCATGGGTTGTAAACCTACTTTTCGAGGTGTAAATCGCACAGGTTTACACGTCGAAAAATAGGTTTACAACTTTCGAGGTGCTGGAGTGCGGGTCGCGTCGCAGCGGCAATACGGATCGTCGACCATGAGCCGAATTTCGACCAGAACATGGTGATCAGTAGAGGATGTCTGGGGGCGGCAGCCGAATTTGGCTTGGCATGTTTTGCAGAGTCGGAACTCCTATCTTCGACGTCTACGCCACACCCTGTGAGTTGCACCGGATGTGGCGTGACCGATACTGCGATATCGAATCTTTCGCAGCGAGCATTAAACTGGGCTTAGAAAAATGTACCCGCCTCGTCAGCCGATTTAGGCTGAGCCTTTTTGATAATGTAGTTACTGACGGCGGCGGAAAGGCCGACCAAAAGCTCGGCCTCTTCAAACGACGGTACTCGCCCCTCACGCAGATGTCTGCCGTGCTCCGAGGCATACCCCCAGGCTCTCGACACTGCTTGGTCAAGCGGCTGCGGAATCAATGATGTGTGTTTCTTGAGGATATCGCCTAGGTTTGCTTTCTCATCGCCTGTGATTTTTCTCGCCACACATTCAAGCGACGCAATGGCGTGCTGAATTGCTCCCGTGGGGTCTGGGGCGGGTCGGCGTGATAGGTCGGATATCGCTTGATGAAGTTCATTCGCAGCTGTCAGATGGCCAGACGCCTCGGCGGTTTGTCGAGCGTTGCTGAGAACAATCTCGAAGGATTCGGGCCCACGCATCTCCAGCTGACCCTCGGCCAGTTTCCAACCAATTCCATTTTCCACGAAGTATTCATTGAGCTCGTTCTGGAAATGCTCGTAGTTCTCGTAGCGATAGTTATGATTGCCGAGGTTGTCCAGGACGCGCTCGATGATGTCGTACACTTTGTACCATTTGCATTCAAGAAGCAGGTCTTCCACTTCATTGGCAACATTGGGGTATTCAGTCCAGTTGTTGCGATCGGGTTGTTTCCTCAAGGCTTGGCACACTATTTCTCGAAGGGCTTTAGGGCCTAACCCGCACCCGTAGCAGAGCTGGATCAGGTAGGCGCGCAGCTCCTCCGGAGCATCTTCTCGGACAGTGATTTCGGCTTCTTGAATACTGGCGTACCCGTGGCGCTTGGAAAAAGGTTCCCGCATTGCGATTCTCCCTGTGCAATCTGCCACTACGATCTTGCCTGAGCGTGAGCATGGGTAGCAATGTGCAAGAGAGGTTGCCAGCCACCCAGCGCCGTCAAGACATGCGGAGCGCTGAATTGCGCACGTCCCACGGTGAGTCGTCCGAGGTCATGGCCTTCCGGTCAGTGGGAGTGATGACTCGTTGCCCTCGAAGGAGTAGATGCGACTCAACACTTTAGAGCGAGGAGGCCAGAGTTTCCTCGCCTGCCGCGTCGTCAGCAACAAGCCCGTGTTTGCTGCGGCTGTGGAATTGTTCGCAGTTCAACCTAGTTCAGTCTTGCGCAGGCAATGTCCTTTCCCACAAGAACCCGACAGTAGAACGGCTCAAATCTAGCCGCCGCGCTGTCTCGGCCTTGCTCAAGCCAGCTTCTTTGCACTCAAGCACTTGCCGCAACTTGGCGATGTCTCCCGGTCGCGCGGCAGGCCGTTTCGAAACACCTACTCCGGAAAGATGCGTTTTGATGTCGTCTGCACTGATTCGGGCTTCGAGCGCTTTCAACTCTTCGATTGCCTGGGAGAGGACGGCGTTGACGGTGGTGTCGTCTCGTGTCGAGAGAACCAAGGCGAGGAGGGATACTGGGCTCAAGCCCAGTGCCTCGGAAATCTCTAAAAATTTCTCAAGCGTCGGGCTGCTTTCGGCGTTCTCGATCCGGCTCAGATAAGTGCGTGATGCTGCGCAAGCCAAGCTCTCTTGAGTGAGGCCAAAATTTTCTCTAAGTGATCGGATGACTGCTGCCAGTGCCGGCTTCAACAAAGCGATGTCCTCGGAAAAGCGAGGATGTAGCCACGTCAACGTGTACAGTTAAACATGATATAGGGTATAAAACTGTACAGTCTGGGTGTGTAGTGTCTCTGAGGTAGCCTGGGCTGCGTTGGAAACGTGCGAATGAGTGAAGGGCATCGACCCCGCCGGTGGCCAGGTGGGAGGAGGTTTGGCATGCGAAACGAAGCAGTTCAATTATTGACTAAATCGCATTTCACCTTCCGCCTTTCCAACTGCATTCGCTCAGAGCAGGCATCGTAGCTCGCTGTTCAAGCGCCGGATTTTTATGAATTGTAAGGAATGAAGTGGATGTCTAATCGGGTGGAGTCGCGGAAGTTTCACGGCGCTGAAAAACATCAGAATCTAGGACGAGGATTGCCACCAGAGATCGTCTTGGCCCAAAGCGCGCTGACGTCTTCGCGAGCAAGCTCGCTCCCACAGGGGAACGCGGTCACTGTGGGAGCGGGCTTGCTCGCGAAGAGGCCAGTCCAGACAACGCGCCTGTTTGATCCAAAAACAACAAAGCCACACCCGAAACATTCGCCGAACTCGGCTCTGCCATAAATCCAATAACATTCGGAGTAAGTCGCTCATGGCTCGTTTGCAACGCACCCTGTCATTAGGGTCGGTGGTGCTGTTCGGCATCGCCTATATGACGCCGATCATTGTCCTCGGTACCTTTGGCATCCTCGCGCAATCCACCGCCGGCATGGTCCCGGCCGCGTATCTGGCGGCACTGGTGGCGATGTTCTTCACCGCCATGAGCTACGGGCGCATGGCCGCCGCGTTCCCGGTCGCCGGTTCTGCCTACAGTTATGTGCGCAAGGCGATCAGTCCCAAGCTCGGCTTCATCGCCGGTTGGGCGGTGCTGCTCGATTATCTGTTCTTGCCGATGGCGATCTGGCTGATCGGCGCGGCGTACCTCGCTTCGGCGTTCCCGTCGATCCCGCAGTGGATTTGGGTACTGGCGTTCATCGGCATCACCAGCGCGATCAACATCGTTGGCCTGAAACTGGCCAACGGCATCAATGCCTTGCTGATGCTGGTGCAATTTCTGGTGCTGATCGCTTTCGTCGCGCTGTGCGTGCACTACGTTGGCGGCGATGCGCGTACGCCGTTGTGGTCGATCAAGCCATTCTTCAACGGCGATATGCAGATGCCGCTGATCATGAGCGGCGCGGCCATCGCCTGTTACTCGTTCCTTGGCTTCGATGCGGTCAGCACGTTGACCGAAGAAACCCGCGAGCCACGCCGCACCATTCCACGGGCGATCATGTTGATCACCCTGATCGGCGGACTGATCTTCGTCGTGGTGTCGTACTTCGTGCAGATCGCGCACCCGTCATTCCAGTTCGACAGCGTCGACTCGGCGGCCTATGAAATTGCGCGCAACATTGGCGGCGATCTGTTCGTCTCGATCTTCCTCATCGGCCTGATCGTCGGCCAGTTCGCCTCGGGGCTATCCGCTCAGGCCAGCGGTTCGCGCCTGCTGTTTGCGATGGGCCGCGACGGCGTGTTACCCAAGTCGTTTTTCGGCACCTTGCATGCGCGCTTTGGCACACCGGTCAACAGCATCCTGCTGTGTGCCGTGGTGGCGTTGTTGGCGCTGAAACTCGACGTGACCACGTCCACTTCGTTCATCAACTTCGGCGCGTTCCTGGCCTTCAGCCTGGTCAACCTGTCGGTGATTTTTCACTACTGGATCGGTGGTGAGAAAAAAGGCCCGCGTGAGCTGGTGTTGTTTCTGGTCTTCCCGTTCATCGGGCTGGTGGCGGACTTGTGGTTGATGGTCAGCCTTGATCATCTGGCGGTGTATCTGGGCCTGAGCTGGTTGGCGATTGGCGTGGTGTATCTGGCGGTAATCACTGGCGGCTTTCGGCGTCAGCCGCCGGAGATGGATTTTCAGGAAGCCACGTAAAATCTTCGGCAGTGGCTTTGCTCGGTAACGGCAAGCATGTGATGCTTGCCGTTTTTGCGCCAAAGGCTTTTCTTGTATGTCGACTTTTCCCACTCAGCCTCCCGGCCTCATTCGAATTGCCGCTGCGCTGCTGCTCAACCCCGAAGGCCAGACCCTGCTGGTGCGCAAGCGCGGCACCACGGCGTTCATGCAACCGGGCGGCAAGATCGAAGCGCATGAGTTGCCGGTGCACGCACTGGCCCGCGAGCTGGAAGAAGAGCTGGGCCTGCAGATCGACCCGGCGCAGGCCTGCTTCCTTGGCCAGTTCTCGGCGCCGGCCGCAAACGAGCCGGGGTATGTGGTGCAAGCGGAGATTTTTCAGCTGACCATCGACGCCGATGTGACGCCCGCTGCCGAAATCGAGGAAGTGATCTGGATCGATCCGGCCACTGATCCTGCTGTGGTTCTGGCGCCATTGACACGCGACCTGATCCTGCCGTTTTATCGCCATTCGCTGACCGCGATCGCCTGATCCTCCACGCACAGGACGCCACCATGATCCCGCTTCCAGACTTGCTGATCTTCGCCGCCGCTGCGTTGCTGATGGTGCTGACGCCGGGGCCGAACATGATCTACCTGATCTCGCGTTCAATCTGTCAGGGGCGCAAGGCCGGGGTCACCTCGTTACTCGGGGTGGTCGCGGGATTTTTCGTGCACATGTTTGCTGCAGCGGCGGGTTTGACCGCGGTGTTTCTGGCGGTGCCGCTGGCTTATGAAGTGCTGAAGTGGGCCGGTGCGCTGTATCTGCTGTGGCTGGCCTGGCAAGCGGTCAGACCTGGCGCGCGCTCGCCGTTCGAAGCGCAGCAACTGCCGCCGGATTCGTCGCGCAAACTGATCACCATGGGCTTTCTCACCAGCGCGCTGAACCCGAAAATCGCCGTGTTCTATCTCTCGGTGTTTCCGCAATTCATCAGCCCGGAACACGGTTCGGTATTTACCCAGAGCATCATTCTTGGTCTGACCCAGATCAGTGTCAGTTTCAGCGTCAATCTGCTGATCGCGCTGTTCGCGGCGGGCATCGCGTCCTGGTTCGTGCGCAACCCGACATGGCTGGCGCTGCAGCGTTACTTCATGGGATTTGTACTCGCCGGTCTGGCGGTGCGCCTGATGCTTGAACAACGCAGGACGGCCTGAGCATGTGGATCGAGCGCCTCGACGCCAGTCATGCCCTGGCTTATCGCGAGCTGATGCTCGAAGCCTACGACCGCCATCCGCAGGCGTTCACCTCCAGCGTGCGCGAGCGCGCGGTGATGCCGCTGAGCTGGTGGGAAGCGCGGTTGACCAGCAAGCTCGACATTGTGCTCGGTGCGTTCGAGGAAGGCACACTGGCCGGCATCGTCGGCCTGGCATTCGAGCCGCGAGAAAAGGCCCGGCACAAGTCGACCCTGTTCGGCATGTACGTCTCAGCCGATTTTCGCCAGCACGGTCTGGGCCGTGAATTGGTGCAGGCTGCCATCGCCGAAGCGCACACCCATCCGGCACTGAAACTGATCCAACTGACCGTCACCGCTGGCAACGACGCCGCGTTCAAGCTGTACCAGCGCTGCGGCTTCATCCAGTTCGGACTGGAGCCGCTGGCGGTACGGGTCGGCGAAGACTACTTCGACAAGATTCACATGTGGCGCCAGCTCTGATTTCTCACTGAGCCCTTGTGGGAGCGGGCTGGCTCGCGAAGGCAATCGGTCAGTTGATATCCCTGTGACTGAGACACCGCATTCGCGAGCAAGCCCGCTCCCACAATGCAGTTCAGCGAACCGCGCTGACCCCATCCAGCGTCGAGAACGAAGTGTCCTTGGCCGTCAGCAGGAAATCACGCATGTACGGTGCATCGAGCATGTCGGCGCGGATCGCTGCGTACAGCGTGGCAAACAGACCTTTCTCGCCCAGCCGCTTGGCCTTCACGTAACCGCGCGAGCTGTATTCGTGCAGCGCCCAGTGCGGCATGCCGCAGACGCCACGGCCGCTGGCGACCAGTTGCATCATCATCACCGACAGCTCCGAGGTGCGCACTTGCGCCGGTTCGATGTCGGCCGGTTCGAGGAAGCGGGTGAAGATGTCCAGCCGATCGCGTTCCACCGGGTAGGTGATCAGCGTTTCCGTCAGCAGGTCTTCGGGGACGATGTACGGTTTGCTCGCCAGCGGGTGCTGGTTGGCCACCGCGAGCATCGCTTCGTAAGTGAACAGCGGCACGTAAGTGATGCCGGCGATGTCCAGCGGATCGGAGGTCACCACCAGATCCAGATCGCCGCGGGCCAGCGCCGGCAGCGGGGCGAAGGCGAAGCCCGAGGCGAGGTCGAGTTCGACTTCCGGCCAGGCGTCGCGGAACTGGTCGATGGTCGGCATCAGCCACTGGAAACAGCTGTGGCATTCGATCGCCATGTGCAGGCGCCCGGCGGTGCCACCGGCCAGACGACTGATGTCGCGTTCGGCGGCGCGCAGCAGTGGCAGGGTCGCATCAGCCAGTTGCAGCAGGCGCAGGCCGGCGCTGGTGAAGCGCACCGGTTTGGTCTTGCGCACGAACAATGGCATACCCAGGCGTTCCTCCAGTTCCTTGAACTGGTGCGACAGCGCCGATTGGGTCAGGTGCAGGCGGTCGGCGGCATCGACCAGACTGTCAGCCTCGCGCAGGGCGTGCAGGGTTTTCAGATGACGGATTTCAAGCACGGCTGGCCCCATGAGGAAAATTTGTGACAAATTTGAAGACGGTGAGTTTGTCTCATGTTGACGGCGCTGTCGACCGCTCAAACAGCAGCGGGGCACAGTCTGTGCCCCGCTGGTTTTGCTCTAGAGATCGCCGAAATGCCGGATGCCCAGCGGTTTGCCGATATCACCACGCCAGATCGCCTCGACCTGCGCACCGCCGGCGGCCTGGGCCTGCTGCCATTGCAGGCCGAGATTGCGGTGCTCCGGCAATTTCAGATGCGCTTTGACGAAGTCGGCGAACGGCACCTTGTCCGAGGCGTAGTGAAAGTGCGCATACCACAACGTGCGCGGGGGCGTGCTGGTGAGGTCGCGCACCTGGTATTCCTGAAGGAAATCCTTGCGTCCGTCAGCGCGTTTGCCCAGTGCCCGCAGCGATCCTTCCTTGCGAATCTCCACCACTTGCTGTTGCAGCAAATAATCCAGATAGCCTTCGGTGGGTGTCTTGCTGCGCAGTGACTGATCAATGCGCAGGGTACGACCGCTACGTCGCAGTTCATCGGCCATGGCGTGCAATTGCAGCACCAGCGGTTCGCTCGGCGACAGCCGTTCGATGGCCTGGGCGCGAGTGCTCAGCTCGGTCGCTTCGCTGCTGAACATGTGTTCCAGATCCACCGGCAACATGTCCTGACGAGTGTAGCCCTGCACCTTGGCGCTGTAGGCCGCAACCGCCTCCAGACGTTTGCGCGCTTCGGCAAGCAATGGCTGAACGTCGGTCGGCAGCGCTGTTGCGGCGGGTGCGGGGCGGGCTTGCAGATGATATTTGCCGCTGGAGCGCGGCAGCCAGGTTTCGCGGAAACCGTCGATGCCTTCGACGGTGAAGCGTTTTTCCCGGGTGCCGGCGTCGATGCTTTCGGTACCGATCAGCAATTGGTTGTCCTCGGTTTCGAACAGTTGCTTGCCGCCCGGCTCTCTCGGTCTGATCGGCGGGCGCTGTTTGATCGAGTGCCGCGCGTGTGCTTCGACCTTGGTCAGGCCATCGAGGAATGGCCCGACCTGTTCCAGATCCAGATGCTGCGCATAACCCAGCGTCCAGGCGTTGAGCTGACGACGGAAACCGGCATAGATCTGCAGGCAATCCTCGATCACCTGTTTGCGCTCGACCAGGCTGGCGCTGACTTCTGGCAGGTGATGCTGGGTCAGCAGTGCGCGCCCGACCTTGACCCGGGCGTCTTTGAGCTGGGTATGAAAATACACCCAGGACAGGTCGGTGATTGCGTCGTAGCGGGTAATGATTTCCAGCAGATGCGCAGTCCTCAGGTAGTGGTGCGTGTTGTCGCCCAAGTTGCGGTTGAGCGCGGTCATGTCTTTCGCCATCCGGACTTTCTGCGCTTGTTTGCTGATGCGGTTGTTCCACAGGTTGGCCTGCTCGGTGAT
>Ga0256879_1000022_pt1 | contig 29406 bp, 24 predicted proteins | sample MC6MC0437MT_FD_186346 | JGI IMG/M metagenome (GOLD analysis project Ga0256879, IMG submission 186346) | Metatranscriptome of enriched soil aggregate microbial communities from Iowa State University, Ames, United States - MC6-MC0437-MT... | ecosystem: Environmental > Terrestrial > Soil >... | reverse complement strand
ATGCAGTGTAAGTGTATTTATCAATAAAAGCTTGTTCGGTTGGTAAAAACTGACTGGCCAAATCTCTTCCAAATGGCTCAACAAGCGGAAAAATTATTCTCCCATTTAATGGATCTATAGTAATGTATCCATTTTTTGTATTTGAAAGCACGTAGGCCGTGTTTCCATTTGTATTATTAATTGTATTGGTATTGTTAAAAGCACTATTGTTCCCAAATGTGTTTGAGGAGTTCTGATTAGAATTTGAATTAAAAGGGTTATTCTCTGCCTGGAAGTCAAAAATCCCATCTGGTTTTGCTTCATCTTGCTGATTTAAACGATCCAAACCCCCTACCTGTATCCATAGCTTATCTTTCAGTGGCCGCTTAAATTCATCCAATTTCTCACCCTCAGTAATAACTGGTCTCTCAATACCTGTTTTCTCGTCTATTCTAAAGATATCCAGCTTAAAGTTCTGTTGACTGATCTGGTATCCACCTATAGAATAAATGTTTTTCATCATCAGTCCCCATGTAGGCAGGTTAACTTTAGTAGTTTCATTCTTTAATAATTTTGCGAACAAAACTTTAGGGCTGGCCTGGTCAAATGGAACATCGGTAGTGAACTCACCTACCTGATATTCTACTCCATTGTAAGTATAGCGATATGCAACGGCAAGCACTTCGTCTGTATTCAGGGAATTATTTAAGGAGATATAGCCCAGTTTAGGATGAAAAGTAAACTCTCTTTCGGTTAGTTTTCTGGCATAAGTGAGCTTCGCGTAGTTGTCTGTGCCCTTGCTTTGCTCAAAGAAAGAAATAACTGCATTAGAGTTGGTTTGTCTCGCATCTGCCGGCAACCTATCCAACAAATTATTTGAATGCCTTGGAAACTGAGCGTTCTTAAATGCCGAAGGAAGTACCGAAGTTCCTCCGGTCAGGGTAGCATTATATGGTCTGTTCTCTCCCAAATCCATAAAGGCAAGAACATCTCTGGAATCCTGAGTATTGCCGGCCTTATTGGTAACCCATACTTCTATTTTTGTAATGATAACACCCGAAGTAATGGTAGGCGGATTGGATAAGGCCTTATTGTAATTGTCCCTGAAATACTGGGCAAGGAAATAGTGTTTGTTCGCCTCGTAATTATCTGCACTGATCCTGTATTCGTTTTGCTGTGCACCATTATTAATCTGTATTTCTCTCGACTGCGATTTTTGCTGGGTAAAAACAGTATTTACGTTCAGTTTACCAAACTGCAATTGTGTTTTTATCCCAAATAGAGCTTGTGTTCCGCTAATTAAGGTGGTATTTAAAGGAAGGCTCACATTACCGGCCTCTATTTTCTTTATAATATCATCATCACCACCCGTATAATCCAACTTAATCTGGTTCTCAAAATCAAATTGAGCTTCAGTGTTGTAGTTCATATTAACTTTCAGCTTGGTACCGATATTACCAATAACATCCATCTGGATTCGCTGGTTAAAGTCAAAATTCCCCTGCACCCTCTGGCGTTCATTAAACAGAGGGTTTTCATTTCTGTTTATTCTACCCAAAAAGGTAAGCTCCGCTTCCCCCCTCGGCTGGATATTGATGGTGTTCCCACCAAATATTTTCTCGAAGGCTTTACTATTGATGCTCAAACTAGGAATGATACCCGTTCTTCTTACATCATTAATCTCCTCATTCGAAAGTGTCCTCCAGTTTTCACGCTTAATCTCACTGCTTATCAACCGCTGATATTCCGAGATGGTTAGGTATTGAGGGGCAGCTATTAACTTATCACCCACCAGCTGTCTAATAATGTATCTTTTATTTATGGCATCATACTCAACCTCACGTTTCACATTTTCAGGCAAGGGCTTAAAAGAATTTGACAGTGGCCTTATTCCCAGCCGCTGCTTTTCTTTTAATCCGAATAAATTTCTTGACGTATCAGTGGCAGACCGCCCAACCACTACCTGAGAGACAGCATTTTTTCCCCAAAAGAGTGTAACCAAGAGGAGAGATAATATTAGCGCTAATTTGTTTTTCAAGAGCAAAAAAAGTTATAAATTTTTTAGGGCTAGCTTAATCATTTGTTCTACTGATAAATCCTGACCACCCACCTTCACTGCATTATCAATTGCCTTTTCAGATGCAGGTTTAGCAAACCCGAGCATCATTAAAGCCGATAAAGCTTCTTCCTTTACAGTATTGTTTAAAGGGGCCGCAATTAACGACCCCGTTCCTTCCTTCTTTAATTTATCCTGCAACTCAAGAACAAGCCTTTGTGCAGATTTCACACCTATCCCCTTAATACGTTGTATAAGTGGAAGGTCGCCGCTGATAATAGCCGACTGAATTTCATTAGGGGTTATAGATGAAAGCATCATTCTTCCTGTATTTGGTCCTATACCAGATACCGAAATCAGGTGCAGAAATAACCTTCTTTCACCTTCATCAGCAAAACCATACAAAGTATGGGCATCTTCTTTAATATGAAGCCATGTATAGATTTTACATCGCTCCGCATCAGCAAGACTGCTGTATGTGTTTAGAGATATATTAATATGGTAGCCTACGCCACCGGCTTCCACTACAATATACGCGGGGCATTTAAAGGTCAACTTACCATCAATATATGCAAACATATTTTATCTTTTTGAAATTCTTTTTAATAGACCTTTTTTCGGATTTGCTTCTTGTTCTTTAGCCTGTACGTCTAAAACTGCAATGGTTACCATGTTTACAATTTCTCTCACTGAACTGCCAAGCTGTACAATATGTACTGGTTTTTTCAGACCCAGCAAGATCGGGCCAACGGCTTCCGCTTCTCCAAGTTCCTGTAATAACTTATAAGCAATATTACCAGATTCCAGATTAGGAAAAACCAGTGTATTGGCTGGAGCGCCTATTAACCTGCTAAAAGGGAAATTGTCTTTTAACATCTCGTTATTAATGGCAAAGTTCCCCTGCATCTCACCGTCCACCATAATATGTGGATATTTCTCGTGTAATATCTTTACAGCTTTCCTAACCTTTTCCGGTACAATACCTTCATTAGAGCCAAAGTTAGAGTATGAAAGTAATGCCACCCTTGGCTGTATGTTAAATTTACTTACAGATCTTTCTAAAAGCAAAGTTAAATCTACCAATTCTTCTGCAGTAGGATCAACATTAACAGTCGTATCTCCGAAAAATACAGGTCCCTTTTTGGTCATCATCATGTACATGCCCGCCACACGGTTTACACCTTCTTCTGTGCCAATAACCTGCAAAGCTGGCTTAATTGTCGACACATAATTCTTAGTCAAACCAGAAATCATTGCATCAGCTTCTCCAAACTCAACCATAGAAGCACCAAAATAATTCCGGTCACGCAGAAATTTGGTAGCCTCAATTAAAGTCACCCCTCTTCTTTGTCTCTTCTCATATAATGAGTTCGCATACTTACTCATGCGTTCCTGCTCTTCAAAAGGGTCAATAATTGTAACGCCCTCTAATTCCAGTGCATTTTCCTCAATTATTTTCTTAATGATTTCCTTATTTCCAAGCAGAATCGGAATAGCTATATTCTCATCTTTTACAATTTGGGCAGCTTTTAATATTTTATAGTTGTCAGCTTCAGCAAATACAACGCGCTTAGGATCAGATTTAGCCTTATTTGTAATTGCACGCATAATTGCATCATCACCACCCAATCGATGTTTCAATTCCTCAGTATAAGCATCCCAATCGGTGATCACCTTACGCGCCACACCCGAGTCAATTGCTGCTTTAGCAACTGCAGTAGATACATTCGTCATTAAACGAAGATCCATTGGTTTTGGAATAATATAATCTTTACCAAACTTAATGTTGGTTTCATTGTAAGCCATATTAACCGCCTCAGGTACTGGTTTTTTAGCCAGCTCGGCAATTGCTCTTACTGCAGCGATCTTCATAGGCTCGTTAATAGCAGTAGCCCTCACGTCAAGCGCGCCTCTAAAAATATATGGGAATCCTAAAACATTGTTCACCTGGTTAGGATAGTCAGAACGTCCGGTAGCCATAATGATATCCTTACGGGAATTAAGTGCCAGTTCATAAGCAATTTCCGGGTCTGGATTTGCCATAGCAAACACGATAGGATTTTTTGCCATTGATTTCAGCATATCTTCTGTTACACAATTAGCAGATGATAAGCCAATGAACACATCACTATCCTTCATTGCCTCCGCCAGTGTATCTAAATTTCTGGAAGTTGCAAATTCAGCTTTGATTGCATCAAGGTTCTCACGTGTATCACGGATCACACCAGAGCGGTCACACATCACAATATTCTCTTTTTTTAGCACCTAAAGAAACATATAAACGTGAGCAGGAAATGGCAGCAGCACCTGCCCCATTCACTACTATCTTAACCTTATCCATTTTCTTTTTCTGCAGTTCGCATGCATTTAGCAATGCCGCCGCCGAAATAATAGCAGTACCATGCTGATCATCGTGCATAACCGGAATCTTCATTTCTTCCTTTAAACGACGCTCTATTTCGAAGCACTCAGGTGCCTTAATATCTTCTAAATTTATGCCACCAAAAGTAGGCTCAAGGGCCTTTACGATCTTAACAAAATCATCCACATTTGTGGTGTCAAGTTCCAGATCAAAAACATCAATATCAGCAAATATTTTAAAAAGGAGACCCTTTCCTTCCATTACAGGTTTTCCTGCTTCCGGTCCAATATTACCTAAGCCCAATACAGCAGTACCATTACTAATTACAGCCACTAAATTCCCCTTAGCTGTATATTTATAAACGTCTTCAGTATTTTCAGCAATCTTTAAACATGGCTCTGCAACCCCAGGTGAATAGGCAAGCGCCAGGTCTCTTTGAGAGTTTGTTGGTTTTGTTGGGATAACCTGAATCTTCCCAGGTCGCCCCTGCGAATGGTAATCTAAAGCATCCTGCTTCCTGTTTATTTTAGTCATAAAATTGTCAATTGTAAAGGGTCAAAGTTACAATTCTTTTATTAGGGCTTAAAATAAAAAAAAGGCAATTAAATTACGGATTTCGCGTGTTTAAATGCAATTATGAACAAAATGAACAGGAAAATAAACAAACTGAACGCTAGCTTTTCAGTCGACGGGGGGTGTCATCATCGGTATGTGCACTATACACTTTTATTTTCTGTCCCGGAACAATCGTTAAACTTCTTAATTTATTCCAGACTTTAAGATCCTGAACTTCAACATGATATTTATTGGCAATCTCTCCTAAATTTTGTCCGGGTTTAACTTTATGATAGAAGAAAACCGGTGTTGATTTCACATTCCTTACAGGTCGCCGCTCTTCATTTGAAGCCAGTACCACTTTCATGTTGGTTTCTGTTTCAGGATTCAGCACCTCGTAGATTCTGGCAAAGTTGGCCAGGCTCACTTTTGGAACAATCACGCGCTTCGGCATCGATTCTGTTCCGTTAACGATCTTCTTCTTGTAAGAAGGATTTAACGTACAAAGCTCCTCTTCATCCATATTCAAAGCGCTAGCTAAAGTAGGGATAGAAATAAAACGATTAACCTGAATAGTATCAGTAATCTTGATATAAGATGGTCGCTGTGAACTAATATGGTGTTTATCTGAACACTTCATTACATACACTGCAGCAATAAACGCAGGCACATAATTTCTTGTTTCGGTTGGCAAAAATCTTCTAAGTTCCCAGAAATCACTGGAATTGGCTTTCTGCATGGCCCGCTTCACATTTCCCATTCCACAATTATAAGCGGCAATTGCCAGAAGCCAGTCACCCAACTCTTCATAGGCATCTCTGAAATAGGCTGCCGCAGCATAACTTGCCTGTATCGGATCCTTTCGGTCGTCAACAAAATTATCCATATTTAAACCATACTCTCTGGCAGTGCCAAACATGAATTGCCATAAGCCGGTAGCACCAACTCGTGAAACTGCATGTGGGTTCATAGATGATTCTATGATCGGCAGGTATTTGATCTCCTCCGGGATGTTAAGGCTTTTAAGCGCTCTTTCAAAAATCGGAAAATAGTAGTCAGACATGCCCAGCATTCTGCCCATCATTTCCTTCCTTCCGCTATAAATGTCTATGTACTTCTGTACGTATTCATTGTAAGTAAGCGGAACAGTCTTTTCAATAGAATCTAATCTGTTCTTGTAGTTATAATTATAGTTATTAAACAGGGGCGTTTCATCAACCTCAGGTACTGAAGTTGTGTCGTTCAAAATTAAGCCATGTTGTTGGGCTGATGCTGAAAAGCTAATTAATGCTAAAATGCAATAGGATACGAAGTGTACTTTTATTTTCATAGGCATTTCATTCTGCTTCCAAGGCTTTTCTAAAAAAACCTCCTTAGTTTAAACTATCATTTAAAAATGTTTGGGACAAGGAAAGTAGTTCTTCCTCCCTAAAATGTTTGGTCATCAATTGAATACTTAACGGCAAACCATCATCATTATTGCCCAAAGGTATTGCTACCGCCGGAATCCCGGTTAAAGAGGCCAATACAGTAAATATATCTGCCATGTACATCACCAATGGGTCATCTATATTGTCGCCAATTTTAAAAGCTGGTGTTGGTGTTACCGGGGTTAAAATCACATCAAATTTCTTAAGCATCTCCTCCATTTTCTCCCTGATCAACCTTCTTACCTGCTGTGCTTTTTGATAATATGCATCATAATATCCGGCACTTAAAACAAAGGTCCCTAATAATATCCTTCTTTTCACTTCTTCTCCAAAACCCTCAGCTCTTGATTTTTTATAGAGTTCATTTAAACTACCGGCTTCCAGGTTACGATGACCGTAATGCACCCCATCATAACGGGATAAATTAGATGAAGCCTCTGCCGTAGTAAGCACATAATAGGCCGGCACCAGATAGTCCAGCAAATCGAACGACACATAATCTACCGTATGCCCCTGAGCTTTAAATCGCTCAATGGCTTTCAATATCGAATCCTTAATTGCAGGATCCAGCGCTTCGCTTTCCAGGGTTTCCCTGATCACTGCAATTTTCTTTTTGGTCCCATTGCCCAGGGCTGCAGCATAAGCAGGTACTTCTTTTTTAGAAACGGTACTATCATAATCGTCAGCTCCAGCCAAAACCTCTAACAATACTGCCGCATCACTAACTGAAGATGTAATGGTACCTACCTGATCAAATGATGAAGCATAAGCAATTACACCATATCTCGAAATACGGCCGTAAGTTGGCTTAAAACCAATACATCCGCAAAAAGCAGCTGGCTGTCTAACAGAGCCACCAGTATCAGTGCCTAGGGCCGACAAGCACAAATCTGCCTGAACTGCAACAGCCGATCCTCCTGATGATCCTCCCGAAACCCTTTCAGTATCTGCGGCATTACTTACGGGACCATAATAGGAGGTTTCATTAGACCCGCCCATAGCAAATTCATCACAATTTAACCTGCCAATAATAACAGCGTCTTCACTGATCAGTCTTTCTACAACGGTAGCAGAGTAGGGAGATACAAAACCTTCAAGCATCCTGGAAGAAGCAGTAACCATATGGTCTTTATAAGATATATTATCTTTTATACCAATTACCATCCCCGCAAGCTTACCCGCAGTTCCATTATCGATTTTTTTCTGTACAAGCTTCGCCTGCTCAGAAGCCGAATAAAAAAACACCTCATTGAATGCATTGAGGTGTTGATGAGCTTCTATTTGCTTAAAATAATAATCTAACAACTCAGGTAAGCTGAGCTTTTTTTGACCAATAAGAGTTTGTATCTCTGTTAAGGAGCTATACTTCTTCAAATTCAAGAATACATTAAGATTAAAAATTAGGTTCTAAAACCTATAACGGTTTGTTGGTGCGGTTTCTTTCAACCGGTTCATTATCATCAACTCCGTCTTTACCATCTTTAAATTCTTTAATGCCTTTTCCCAGACCTTTCATTAGTTCCGGAATCTTTCTACCTCCAAAAAGCAAAAGTACTATTACAAGAATAACGGCTATTTCCATGCCACCTAACGCGGCTGATATCGTTGTGTTTAACATGATATTTTAGTTAAAGTTTAGTTTTATCTGTTTCTATTTTTGTGTTCTCTGTATCGTTATTCGCAGCAACAAGGTCCTGCTTTTCAAAATCCGATGACTCCTTGCTCTCCTCTACAGCCTGTGCTTGTGGCTCCGGAGTAGTTTCAGAAGGATGATGACGATTGGCATTGGTGTCATTAATAACCGATTCGATATCATCAACAATACCTACGGAATTTATGTTACGATGGATTTCTCTTTTAACCCCTTCTGAGGCATCTTTAAAATCTCTGATTCCTTTCCCCAAACCTCTTGCTAGTTCTGGCAACTTTTTACCTCCAAATAACAAAAGTACCACCGCCAGGATGAGCATAATCTCGCCGCCACCCATGTTCAGGAATTCTATTAACGTCCCTCTATACATTTTCTTACTGATTTATAATTAATTAATACAAATATAAACATTTATAATCCACAATATCCTATTTTGCTATCCATGCTTCAGGATTCTGCGCTGCCATCCCTCTTCTGATCTGGAATTGTAGCTGAGGTGTACCTTCGGTTGTACCCACAGTACCTATTGTTTGTTTTGTAGTCACTTCCTGGTCTTTAGATACACTTACCGACTTCAGGTTCTGGTAAACCGTGAAATATTCACCGTGTTTGATCAGCACAAAATACCTCCCATATTGCTCCATAACCGTAGTAACCTTACCATTAAATACCGCACGTACGGCAGCTCCCTCAGCAGTTTCAATATTTACACCATCGTTGGTATAAGATGCCTGCCCTTCCATATGTCTTCCAAAACGTTCCGTAATTGAACCGGTAGCAACAGGCCATGGCAGTGAGCCACGGTTACTTTCAAATTGTGATGATAACCTTGCAGCTTCCGGTGTTGCAGTCAAATATCCGCTGTTTGTTTTTGCTTTTGGCGCAGCGGCAGTTGGAGCAGGTTTATTTTCGGCTTTTGCCTTGGCGGCGGCGGCTCTTTCAGCGGCTAAACGCGCCTCCTCTGCCTCTCTTCTTGCTTTCTCTATTTCCCTTGCAATTGCTGCGCGGATATTTCTGTCCAACTGGGCAGATATTTTTTTTCGCGTAGCGATGTCTTGTCTATACTGCTTCTCTTCCCTGCTAAACTTATTCAGTACCTGAGATTGTTCACTCTTATTCTTGCCAAGCTTATTTTTCTCCTGCTCCTGTTCATGCAAAAGATTGCTCTTCTCCTTAAGGTTTTTATCTAAAATCACGATCTTATAATTAAGATCCTTCTGCTTACCCTGTATATAGTCGGCCTGTTTTTTACGGTACTGGCCAAACTGCTGTAAATACTTAATCCGCTTATATGCCTGATTAAAGTCACTTGCCGCAAAAATGAACATCATCTTATCATAAGAGTTCCTGTTCCTTTGCGCAAACCTGATCATACTTGCATATTCTTTTTTAAGCTGCCCCAGCTGTCCTTTTAAATTATGAACAACGTTCGTGTTTTCATGAATCTGATTGTCAAGATTTTTCATCTCCGAATTGATCACAGAGATTTTGCTTTGCATTAAGCCAATTTTGGCATTTAGTGCATTGATCTGACTTAAAGTAAGCTTTTTGTTCTTTGCTGCTTTATTTGCATTTTTCTGCAACAAATCAATTTCGCGCTGTATGGCTTCTTTTTTTCTTTTCAACTCTGCACTACTTTGTCCAAAAACAACAGAGGCAGATAGTAAAAACAAGAGGAGTAAAAGTAATTTGTTTAGCTTCATTGCATCAAAAGTATAAAAAATCAGTTTATTACCTCATACTTATTTGGAACATTAAACGGAAATTCTAGAGCAAGATTGCTTTCAATTTTCGAAAAGTCCAAATTGATATTAATTCTTTTATCCCCGGCCATAGAGTTAATTTTCAGATTAGTGGGAAAAAGAGCACCATTAATATTCTGATATTCCCCGTAAACAACCCGCAAAGATCTTCCGGAAGCAATATCATTTAAATTGTTTTCATTAACCTTTAACAAGGTATTAAAAATCACTCTGTAAGCCAGGCCTTCATTTACGCCACTAAGGGTCCAAACGCCGTTTTCCTGTGCTACCAGTGTCTCATCTCTAAAGAAATCCTTAACTGTATTTCCAGAAAAAATAGCTTGTAACAGTTCAAAATTAACCTGCTTATTGGTATAAGTATGTACGTAATTAAAAGGCTTCTTTAAATAAACCCCCTGTAAATTATTTCTAACCTTAATGCTATCAGGAGTAATTAATGCCCTGGCTACTTCAATACCCAAAGCGGTAATACTTACCCAGATCTTTTTATTTTTCTCTATCCTGATGTTCATGTTCACATTATTTGTGTTCCCATTAATATCAAGACTAGCCTTTGCTTTAAGCGAAAGCGTACTAAAAGAAATATCCTTCGCTTTTAGCACCGTTATCGTTTCTGATCTCTTGTTGTCAGCCGGAGTTTCCACTACCTTTGGCGGCTTAACAATGGCTTTCTTGGTTTTACAAGCCATTCCCACCGAAACAAGAGCAACAAACAGCAAGCTATTGAATATATTTCTTCTCATTAATCTTCTTATTTAACTTCTCTGAATTACTTCCGGCGCTTTTGGCCTTCTTCCACTGTGCCAATCCCAAATCTTTATCACCCTTCAGAAATAAAACATCACCATAGTACTCTATATATAACGGATTTTCTGCATCCAGTTGCAATGCTGTTTTGATATTTGTTAACGCCAATGCATTTTGGTTGTCATTTTGAAGGGCCAATGCCATGTAATAATATAAAATAGCTTGATTTGGATAAACCGACAAAGCATCATCAGCAGTTCTGATTGCATCCTTATATAAACCAAGCGAAGTCTGTATATTCAACATCTGTTCCCATACCGCATAGAGCTGATCGGTCATCTTTAATACAGATTGGAACTGTGTCAATGCGCCCTGCAGATCTCCTTGCTGATAAAGTACATCACCGTATAAAGCAAAAACTTTAGGATCATCCGTATGAACCTTGGTTGCAATCATTGCCAGTTCAGCAGCAGCATCCACCCTTAACTGATCTTTCTTGCCACCCAAAAGCATCACTACAATTTTAACTTTTTGGTCAACAGGCATCATAGTGTTTCCAAAAGCCTTTTTTAGGGATATCTGTGCTTCTGTATTATTCTTTAAGGCACTATAAACATCTGCCATCGCCAGATCCACCTCAAAATTATCCGGTTCCAGTTCTTTTGCTTTCTTAAGTACTGCCAAAGCTTCAGCGTTCTGGTTTTTTTGTATCAATACCCCACTTGTATATAGCAAGCCCTTAACATCCTTTACATTTTCAGCAAGGATCTTCTCAACTTCTTTCTTATCAAGCCCGTCATCTTTCCCCATACTCGCGCGCTGCCTGGCTTCGGTTAAAGCATCTGAAGGTCCAAACTTCTTTTCCAGTACATCATATCCTTTCAAAGCAGCGTCTTCTTTACCAGCTAGAAGCAAAGCATTGGATTTATCAAAATAATAAGAGTCTTCATCAGGAGAAAGCGCAATTAACTTATCAAAAACGCCAACCAGATTATCCATATCTCCTTTTCGCTTATAAAGCTCTGCCAATAATTTCCAGAACCAAATGTTATTAGGGCTCAGAGCAGTAGCTTTTTTAATAGCCATTTCTGATTCCATCAGTTTATTTTGTCTGAAATTCAACGTAGCAATCTCAAAATAAGCAGCAGAATTGTCAGGATCGATCTTCAACAACTTATCAAAGTTCTCAGCTGCCTTCGGATAATTTTCATTTAGTTTTTCCTTTAAACCAGCAAAGAAGAGTGTTTTTATAGCCATGCTATCTGTTGCAGAAACCACAGGTTCCTGGGCAAACACCGATGTGCTGCCAGTAAGCAATATCATTAAAAACCACTTACCTCTTCTCATAACAAATTATTTGCCTGTATGCCCGTAACCACCAGCTCCACGCGTTGTATCGCTCAATTCGCCTACCGATTTCCAGCTTACCGTTTCATGTTTTGCAATAACCATTTGGGCTATTCTATCACCATCATTAACCACAAAATCTGTATCTGATAGATTAACCAATAACACTTTCAGTTCACCGCGATAATCTGCATCAATAGTACCGGGCGAATTCACAATACTAATTCCATGTTTATAAGCCAGGCCGCTACGTGGGCGTATCTGCGCTTCATAACCTACAGGAAGTTCAATATGTAAACCTGTTGGAATCAAAATACGTTGTAAAGGTTTAATCGTAATTTCAGTTTCTATAAAAGCGCGAATATCCATACCTGCAGCATGTTCAGTTTCATATTGAGGCAATGGATGTCCGGAATTGTTTATAATGTTTATGTTCATTTTTTAAATAATATAGATTTCAACTGATCCTTTTCAAAATAAATAATGCCCCCAAGGAACGCGAGTAATAATGCATTACCAATATAAATATTCCTGTTAAATACCCAAAAGGAAAGTATTACAAGAACCACGGATATAAGCAAATATGTCAAAATCCTTTTCAGATCGTAAGGAATAGGATAATATTTTTGTCCTAAAACATAAGATATTACCATCATTACAAAATAAGCCAGCATAGATACCCATGCCGAGCCCATATAACTATACTTAGGAATCAATACAAAATTCAAAACAATGGTAATGAATGCTCCAATGATAGAAATATACAAACCAAAACGGGTCTGATCTGAAAGGCGGTACCAAATAGAAAGATTCATGTAAATGCCCAAGCATACATAGCCAAATAGCAGATATGGTACAGCAGGCAAACCTACCCAGTATTCACTTTTCCGGATAAAATACTTCAGTATTTCGATATTGGCGATCAGCCCTACAAATAATAAAGCCAATGCAATCACAAAATAATGCAGGATAAGAGCGTAAGTCTTTTTCGCATTTGCATTTTTAGCATGACTAAAAAAGAAAGGCTCAGCACCCAGCCTGAAAGCCGTAATAAAAATACTGATGAAGATGGCAATTTTACAGACAGCGCCATAAATCCCAACCTGATGATCGGCAATTGCATCAGGCAATAATCTGCTCAATACAATTTTATCTAAGTTCTCATTAACTATAAAAGATAAATTAGCTACCAGAATAGGCCATGAATAAGAAAACATCTTACCGAACAATTCTTTATCAAACTTTAGCTGAAGTTTAAGAAACTCAGGAAGCAATAGCAGAAAAGTAACCAAACTGGCAATTAGGTTCGCTAAAAAAACATAGCCCACCCAAACACCCCTGTACCAGGAACCAAACCACTCAGCCAATGGCCAATCATGTTTAATAATTAAGGGAATGATATAGATAAAGACCAGGTTGAACCCTACAAAACAGCCTATATTCGAAAATTTAATCAGGCTATACTTAAATGCTTTATCGTCTGCCCTTAATTTAGCAAATGGAATTACACATATAGCATCTACAAATAAAATCCAGATAAAGAACTGTAGGTAGTGTTTATAATCACCAAGCTGATTGGGATCGTCTGTCAAGTATGACGCAATGGGATTGGAAAACACCAAACCTGTGATTAAAAACAAAATGGAGATAAAGGCTATACACAGAAAGGAGTTATTATATACCTCTTGTTTTTTATCCTCATGCTTATTCAGGTAGCGAAAATAAGTACTCTCCATTCCAAATGCCAATACCGCATTAATTAATGAAGCATAGGCATACATTGTGGTAAATATGCCATAAATACCTGCAGCAAATTTACTGGTATAAATTGGTGTGAGTATAAAATTAAACAGCCGGGAAAATACAGTACTTAAACCATAAACCGCAGTTTGCCCCAGAAACTTCTTTAATACCGACATCTACTTCTTAATGATTTCAAAATTCTGATAGTTTTTCAGCTCACCGGGTGTAACCTCAACATTTTCAATTTTGGCTCGGTCTGGTCCCTCATTACACCATTCTACAAAAACTTCAAGTAAAGTATCATCACCCTCTGCTTCCAGATATAATGAACCATCTTTTTCATTCCTTACCATACCTCTAATGCCCATCTGATCAGCAACAGCCTTAGTGGTAGCTCTAAAAGATACCCCCTGCACCCTTCCAGTTATTCTAATATCTATATGTTTCGTTTCCATGTATACTTAAAACTTTAACGGTTATTCACTAAACTCTAATGTGCTTAACCTATTTTTTTCTTCTAAAAATTCCGACCAAATGCTGTGCAGTATAGTTGCCGCAGGTCTAATATACTCTAGCATAGCTGATACCTGACCTATTTCCAATTCCCCCTCATCTATATCCCCCTCAAACATACCCAATTTGGCACGTGCCCTCCCTAACAACTGCTTTAATCCTTCTGCGTCTGCACCCTCTGCCTCTGCTTTGGCTACTGCGTCTGCAAATTCATTTTTCAATAACCGTACAGGGACCAATTTTTTCATTGTCAGCTTAGTATCCCCCTCCACTGCCTCTACTATCCTATGTTTAAAGTTGGGGTGAGCCGATGACTCTTCCGCAACAGCAAATGCCGATCCTACCTGTACCCCTTCGGCACCCAATGCAAAAGCGGCAAGCATTGCACTACCACTTCCAATCCCTCCGGCAGCGATCACCGGAATTTTAACCATAGCTTTAACCATCGGTACTAAACACATTGTGGTCGTTTCTTCTCTTCCATTGTGCCCCCCTGCTTCAAACCCTTCGGCCACAACGGCATCTACTCCGCAAGCCTCTGCTTTTAACGCAAACTTTGTATTAGCAATAACATGCACCACTGTAATCCCCTTTTCCTTTAAGAACTGGGTCCAGCTTGCAGGATTTCCGGCCGATGTAAATACGATCGTTACTCCCTCAGCAACTATAATATCCATTATTTCCTGCACGTTAGGATAAAGAAGCGGAACATTAACAGCAAAAGGCTTTGATGTTGCCTTTTTACACTTTTGAATATGCTCCAGCAAAACTTCAGGATACATAGATCCGGCACCAATAATGCCCAACCCACCTGCATTAGACACCGCAGAAGCTAACCTCCATCCACTACACCAAACCATTCCGGCCTGTACAATTGGATATCGAATACCAAAAAGAGCTGCAATTCTATTCTTCATCAGATGCAAAGAAAAGATATTTATCTAAATAAAACTTAAAACAATCTTTCTACTCTTGATCCCAGCATTATTATCCCGCTTATCTCTTCAAAATCAACAAGGTTTATGCCCGGCCTTTTTCCCGGCTCCAAACTACCGTAACGTTCCTCAACCCCTAAAAACTCAGCCCCATTAATGGTGCCCCATTTTAAAAGATCATCAAAGTCAATTCCAAAATTGATTTGCAGGGTCTGCATCTCTGCAAATATACTCAGCCTGTTGTTACTGGCTAAACTATCCGTACCCAACGTAATTTTAACCCCCGCATTCCTCAGCATATCTACATCCGGAAGTCTGTTCTCTATATACAAATTCGCATTCGGGCAAAGGCACCAATATAAATTAGGATGATATGCTTCTGCAAATTCAACATCTGCTTTTGAAGTAAAAGTATTATGAACCAACAGCGTTTTCTGTTTATCAGATAACATTGGTAAAAATGTTTGTAAAGATGTTTTACCAGAGGCTTCGTAAAAGTCAATATCCAGGCCCAGAACTTTATACAATTCCAAAAAACCGCCTTCTTTGCGCTCAAAAAATAGGTTTTCATCTTCCGTTTCTTGATTATGAATACTCAGCAGCTCACCATTCGTTTCACCATTACTGCGCAGCTCCTTAAATAATTCAGCCGAAACTGAATATGGGGCATGCGGAACAATTGAGACCTTAAGGGGATCAAACTTCTCCTTAAATTCAAGCGCCCGATTTATAGATTCCTTTGCTGTTAAGGGATTAAAACCCATAACCTCCAGAAAAGTATGGTAATAAATAGGGCTCCCAAGCTTAGTTCCTCTTGAAATGACCTGATTCGAAATATCACCAACAGCAACTATTCCATTCTCAAACATTTCCCTATCCGCTCTCAGCATGGCCAGATCCAGCGCATCTTCATCAGAGGTCCTCAATTTCATTATGGCTTGCACAAAGCCCAATAACCCTGTACGTGTTTCTATCTGGCCTTTTAAATGCGACAATTCCAAATGGCAATGTGTATTCACAAATCCCGGAACCAATAAGCCCTCATAATGGGTTATGTCCTTTATCCCCTCATTTCCGGCCTCTTCAGGCGTTAAAACCTTGACTATTGTACCATCAATTTCAACTCCTATAACCCCATTTTTTATTGGGGGGCCAATCACAGGAAATACGTAAGACGCAGATATATAAGAAATCATAACTACAAAGAACGGATAATAAGCGCAGAAATCTATAAATTAGTACCCGCTAAAAGCTATTTTATATAAGTTTGCAAAACATCAACAACCCTATAAATGAATCGGATAGACAGACTTTTTGGAATACTTGTCCTACTTCAGACAAAAAAATATGTTACAGCCGACAAAATTGCGGATCAATTTGAGATCAGCATCCGTACAGTTTATCGCGACATTAAAGCACTTACTGAACAGGGAATTCCAATTAGTTTCGAGCAGCCAAAAGGCTACTTCATTGTCCAGGGATATTTCCTCCCACCCGTTTCCTTCAATTCTGAAGAAGCCAATGCCTTATTAATTATGGAACGTTTGGTTTCCGGCTTCACCGATCAATCTATTCTTAAACATTATACCACCGCATTAAATAAGGTTAAAGCAGTATTACGCAGTAATCAGAAAGAGAAACTGGAACTCCTAAACAATAACATGATACTGCAACTTCCAGATTCAATAAAAAATGAATTTGAATACCTTTCGGCCTTACAGAATGCCATTTCCTCCCAGTGCATCATAGAAATTGCATATACAAATAACAATGCACAAACTACTAAACGGGAACTGGAGCCAATCGGTCTCATATTTTATGCATTCAGCTGGCATTTAATCGCATGGTGCCACCTCCGTTCTGAATATCGTGATTTTAAAGTATCCCGAATTGAATCCGTAAAAAATTTAGAAATCCCGTTCCGAAAAACAGAACACATGCAATTAAGTGAGTATATGAAGCTCCTTCCTGTCAATTATTAAAATAAATTTTCTTTCTCAAAACAGACTGCCATAGGGTTGTCAGTTGCCCTCATTTACTTTGTTCTACAAAACAAAAAACAAAGTTATGAGCAGAATTAAAATGTATTTAAAGGAACTGGAACAAGAGGCTTTAACCACACGCAAAATGTTGCAAAGAGTGCCAACTGATAAGTTTGCATGGCAGCCACATGAAAAGAGCATGACCATTAAGCGACTGGCCACTCACATTGCGGAACTGCCAACCTGGATTACAATGGCCATCAAAACCGACGAGCTTGACTTCGCCGATAACCCTTATCAACCTACCGATGTAAATACTACTGAAGAATTATTGGCTTATTTTGAAAGTTCACTGGCCGATGGCAGATCTGAGCTTAAAGAAGAAAACGAAAGTCTTTTAGATAAGGACTGGACCTTAAGAAATGGGCAACAGATTTATAGTGTTGAACCTAAAGCAGACGTAATCCGGATGAGTATTAATCAAATTATTCATCACAGGGCTCAATTAGGGGTATTTTTAAGACTTCTTAACATCCCAATTCCAGGAAGTTTTGGTCCCAGTGCTGATGAAATGGATTTTTAAAATGATTTGCTTTATTTTAAAATGGGGTCATTTTGTGATCAGAATGACCATGCTTTTCTTTCTAAAATAAGTTGCTTAAAAATATTTTGATAGCATATTTGGTTATAAATTGATTCCTTTGTAAAAAAGAAATCAATTTATAACTCCAATATCCATGTCTGATTCTAGCATCCGATTAAATAAATACATTAGTGAAAGCGGTTTATGCTCTCGTAGAGCAGCCGACAGATATATTGAGCAGGGCAATGTATTTATCAACAGCAAACGGGCTAAGGTTGGCGACAAGGTCATCTTTGGAGACATTGTTACTGTTAACGGACAAACTATTGAACCTAAAGAGGTCGAAAACTCAGTTCTTATTGCCTACAATAAACCTGTTGGCATCACCAGTACTACTGAAGCTGGTGTAAAAAGCAATATTGTTGACCACGTAAATCATAGTGAAAGGGTATTCCCAATCGGACGTCTGGATAAAGACTCTCAAGGCTTAATCTTCCTTACCAATAACGGCGATCTGGTAAACAAAATACTTAGAGCCGGTAACAATCATGAAAAAGAATACATAGTCACCGTAAATAAACCTATAACCGAATCATTTTTAACGGGCATGGCCAAAGGTGTACCGGTATTGGGCGTAATGACCAAAAAATGTAAGGTAACTCAGGAAAGTCCTTTCGTATTTAAAATCATACTTATTCAAGGTCTAAACCGACAAATCAGACGCATGTGTGAGCATTTTGGTTTTGAAGTAACCAAGCTGGAACGTGTTAGGATCATGAACATCAGTATAAAAGGTATTCCTGTTGGGGAGTGGCGCGAGCTTACTCCTGCAGAGCAAACTGAAATATTTAACATGGTCGCAAAATCAAGTTCAGAAAGTGCGGCTCCTAAAAGAGTAAATAAAAAACCTAAAGCCAGGACAGAAGAGGATTTATCCGAAAATGTAACCCCAAGAAAATCTTCAGGCAAACCCGGAGGCCCTAAAAAGCCTTATAGCAAGGCATCTTCAGGTACGGTAAGCAGAGCAGATCGTCCGGCTGGTGGCAAAGGTAAATCGGCACCGAAATCTGCCGGAGGTTTCAAATCCGCTGCCTCAAGTACTGACTGGAACAAAAACAACGGACCAAGCAAAAGACCGGTAAGACCAACAAAAGGCCGATCGGGTGCCCCGGCAGCAAAAACCAGAAGTCCTAAACGATAATTTGATCATTACCATCTCGTCATCCTGAATTTGTCCTGTGGAATTCGTGATGCTATACCACACGTCATCATCTCGACGCGCGGAGAGATCTCTTGCTCATACCAATTTGCTTCTTTAAAAACAACCCAATTCTGTCATTGCCGCTTCAACATACCAAGAAAAGAATATTTTTAGGTAACTTTGCAGCCAAATGCTTATTACAAAGAAAACTGATATACGTTCATTAGATCTGGTGCAGCTGCAACAGCACTTTACCGCCATGAAAGAACCTTCTTACAGAGCCAAACAGGTTTACCAATGGCTTTGGGAAAAATCAGCACGCACATTTGCCGAAATGAGTAATCTTTCAAAAGAGCTTAGAATTAAGCTTGATGAAAATTATGCCATCAACGTAGTTGAGGTTAATAACTCCCAGTTCAGTAATGACCATACCATCAAAAATACATTCAGGCTTTATGATGGCAACATTGTAGAAGGCGTTTTAATTCCGATGGACGATCGCATGACCGCTTGTGTAAGCTCCCAGGTTGGCTGCAGCTTAACTTGTAAGTTCTGCGCAACAGGCTACATGGATCGTAAACGCAACCTCAATGCTGACGAGATTTATGACCAGGTAGTATTAATCGACCAGCAGGCTAAACAAAACTACAATGCCCCATTAACAAATATCGTATATATGGGTATGGGTGAGCCCCTGCTTAATTATGCCAATGTATTAAAGTCGATAGAGCGGATCACTGCTCCCGACGGCTTAAACATGTCGTACAAACGAATTACAGTCTCTACAGCAGGCATCTCTAAAATGATAAAAAAACTGGGTGATGACGGCGTTAAGTTTAATCTTGCCCTGTCATTACACGCGGCCAATGATAAAAAGCGCAATGAAATTATGCCGATTAATGAGCACAATACCTTAAAAGCGCTCGAAGAAGCATTAAAATACTATTATTCCAAAACTAAAAACGCGGTAACCTACGAATACATCGTATTTAATCACTTCAATGATGAAATTGAAGATGCCATGGAACTGGCAAAATTCTGCAAACATGTTCCTTGCAAAGTAAATCTGATCGAATATAACCCCATTCAGTTTGCGGATTTTGTCAATGCCGAAGGGGATAAAATCGATGCTTTCTCTAATTACCTGAAAAGCCAGGGTATCACTACAAATATCCGCCGCAGCCGTGGTAAAGATATTGATGCAGCCTGCGGGCAGCTTGCAGTAAAACAGCAAAATTAATCACCAAATTCTAAATACCGACGTCTAATTACTAAATTTTAACCACTTAAACCCAAAAAGCGAATAGATTAGCGGATGAACTTCGTTAACAAGCGCTTTCAGGAGCTAATCGGGTTACTATTCCCAAATCTATGCGGTGGTTGTGGTGTCAACATGTACCATGGTGAGTCATTTCTATGTAGTAAATGTTTATATACCATCCCCTATACAGATTATCATTTATATCCCGACAATAAAGTTGCTAAACAATTCTGGGGAAGAGTCCCCCTAAATGCAGCAATGGCTCTCCTGTATTTTACAAAGGGCGGAAAGGTGCAAAACATCATTCACAACTTAAAATATAAGAATCAGACGGGCTTAGGTATTAAGCTGGGAAAATTGATTGGAGACCGGCTAAATTCGGCTCCGGATTATATAGATATTGACCTGATCATTCCCGTTCCGCTGCACAAAAAGAGGGAAAGAAGCCGGGGCTACAATCAAAGTGAACTCATTGCCCGCGGAATATCAGCATCACTAAATATCAGCGTAAATTCCAAATTACTTATTAGAACCATTACAACAGATACCCAAACTAAAAAAGGGCGATATATGCGCTTCGAAAATATGAAAACCGTATTTTCCATTAAAAACAGCGAAATTTTAGCCGGAAAACACGTTTTACTGGTAGATGATGTAATTACAACAGGCGCTACAATAGAAGCCTGCGCCATTGAATTGCATAAATGTGGCATAAAAAAATTAAGTATTGCTGCCGCTGCCTTTGCAGAATAAATTTATCTAAGTTTGTTAAATGCGTTTGTCTCATCTGTTTTTCGCGTTCCTTTTCCTAGCATTTACGGCCTGCCGTAAATCCGAAGGAATAACTACGGATACTAAAGCAAAGCTCTCTTTTTCTACCGACACCCTCCTCTTCGATACGGTATTTACTGCTGCAGGATCTACCAATAAACGGATCAGGGTTTATAACCCAAATATAAAAACAGTTAACATCAGTGAAATCAAACTCGGTGGTGGTGCCGGCTCTAATTTTAGCCTCATCATAAACGGACAATCTGTTAACCAGAAGTCCAACCTTCAAATTGACGGTAAAGATTCTATCAGCATATACGTAAAGGCTACCATTGATGCAAACAACCAAACAGAACCATTTATTGCGCAGGATTCAATTGTGTTCAATACAAATGGGAACCGGCAATCTGTTGCACTTATAGCTTACGGACAAAATGCCGTTTTTATAAACAACCAAACCATCACGTCAAACACCACTTGGAATAGTGCGCTGCCTTATATCATCTACAAATCTGTAACGGTTGCCCCACAAACTACACTAACAATCCTCCCCGGCACCAAAGTGCTTTTTCATGAAAATTCAGGAATGAATATTAAAGGAAACCTGTTAGCGACCGGCACAGCCACCAATCCCGTTTTATTTTCGGGAGACCGAATGGAAGGCATGTATGCCGAGGAACCCGGACAATGGAATGGGATCCATTTTTATAGCAGCAGTTCCAATTCAAAACTCCATTACACCCAGATCAAAAATGCAGTAATAGGCATCATTGTCGATTCTCTTTCCACAAATAACACAACCAAACTAGTGCTTACCAATAGCATCATAAAGAACATGACCATTGCCGGTCTTGCAGGCTATAATGCTGAATTGGATGCATTTAACAACCTGTTTTACAATGCCGGTCAATATCTTTTGTATGGTGTTTCCGGAGGAAGATATAACCTCAAACAAAATACATTTGCCGGCTACAATACAAAGCTATCGCGCAGAACACCAAGTTTGTATTTCTCTGATGCAGGCAGCGGATATCCCTCAAAAAATTTAAAAATCCTGCTGGTCAATAATATCATTTGGGGAAGCTTAACTGAAGAGTTACTTGTTGATAAAAAAAGCACTGCAGCTATCGAAACGGAACTGAGCAACAACGCTATTAAAACGATGCTAAAAACCTATGAGGGCAGTTTTAATCTGTTAAATATTGATCCCGGTTTTATAGATCCCATCAAATACAATTTTATGCTTCAGAACAATAGCGCTGTATTAAATAAAGGCCGCGATTTAAATGCCGACCCTGCTTTTAATCTTTTCTTAAACAAAGACCTTAATAACCGGCCCAGAACATTCCCTTCAGAACTCGGGTGCTACCAGCATAATTAAAAAAAAACACATCAATTATAACAATTTCAAGATAAGGTCGTTTATGTTAATGAGAGCGTTAATTTAGATGGTAAGGGTCGGTATTCTTAATAGAAATACCGGCCCTTTACTTTTTATTTTCAAATAAGTCTTTTATTTTTTGGCAATTAAGAAATAATTCGTTCCTTTGTTATGAGAGCGTTAATTTAAGGGTCGATAATTCCATGTAAATGGGCTATCGGCCCTTTATCTTTTACAGCAAATCCAACTAAATTTTACTACTTAGAGAAGTTTATAGCAATAATATTCTTTATTTCTTCAGGCTTAAATGGCTTCAATATATGTCCATTCATCCCGCAAGCTTTGAACTTACTATTTTCATCCTGAAGTGTAGATGCAGTAAGCGCAATGATAGGAATAGTTTTAAAATACTCATCATCCAGCTCCCTTATAATACTTGTAGTCTCAAACCCATCAATACCTGGCATTTGAATATCCATAAAAATAAGGTCAAAGGTTTTTGTCATTACCTTCTCAATGGCTTCCTTACCATTTCTGGCAAATTCAAGGTCAAATCCCCACTTACTAAGTATGCGGTTTGCAATCAGAATATTAATTTCATTATCATCAACAACCAATATCTTTTTCCCAATAAATGAGGCTGGGGGTTCTACTGATTTAACAAGCCTGGTCTTTTGTGTCGCTTTGCTAAATTGAATATCGAAAGAGAATTCCGTTCCTTTTCCTTCCTTACTTTTTACTTTAATGTCCGACTTATACAACTTTAACAGCTTCTTGGTAATGGCCAAACCAAGACCTGTGCCACCGTATTTGCGTGATATATCCGTTTTAGCCTGCGTAAATGTTTCAAAAATGTACGATTGCTTATCCTCAGGAATTCCAATACCATTATCCTTTACCACAAAGCGCATTACCACAGTTTCTTCATTTTCACTGACAAGCTCAATCTTTAATTCTATTTCCCCATAATCTGTAAACTTAATTGCGTTTCCAAGTAAGTTCATCAGAATCTGATACAATCGGGTCTTATCTCCAAGAATATTCACTGGAATCTGATCATCGCATGTCAATGTCAGCTTGTCTCCTTTCTGTGCGGCATTAATTTGTAAGGAATTCACAATATCGCTGGCCAGACTTTTTATGTCTAAGGGTATAGCTTCCAGTTGCAGATTACCGGTTTCTATTTTTGTAAAATCCAGAATGTCGTTAATAATATGCAAAAGGTTTTCTGCAGAAAATTTAAGCACATTCAGATCTTCCATCTGCGATGCTTTAGGATCATTATCTATCAGTAAATGGGTCATCCCAATTACTGCATTTAATGGGGTCCTGATCTCGTGGCTCATTACAGAAAGGAACATCTCCTTTGCCTCACTCAGCTGCAAAGCCTGCTCTTTAGCTTCGAGCAACTCATGCTCTATTTGCTTACGTTGAGTGATATCCGAGATCAGATCAATCTGACGTTCAAGTGTCCCCTTATCATTTATAATTGGGGTATTAGAAACCGAAAGCCAGATAGATTGGCTATCCTTGGTTTTGGCTTGTACCTCTATCTGATAAGATTCATTTTTCAGTGATTTTGCCCTGGAGCTTAAGATCAGGTCTTTATGCACTTCGTCTTTAGAAAGAATGTCGCCCAGCTCCTTGCCCTTCAGCTCTGCCAAAGAATAACCGGTTAGCTTTTTAAGGGATTGGTTTATCCAGGTAGTTTTGCCCTCAGCATCTGAGATATTAACTCCCGTATTGGTTTTACTTGCTACCAACGACAGCACCTGCAGTTCTTCTTCTGCCTTTTTCTTTTCAGTAATGTCTATAATGATCTCAACCTCCATATCAACCTTCCCTTTATCATCCAGCACCACTGTATTGTAAATAGATAACCAAATGGGTTGTCCGTCTTTTCTATACGAAAGGAGGTCCACTGTAAAAGACCTGTTTTGTTTTATCAGGAGCCTTGCTTTTTTCAATAGCTCCAAATCAGTTTTGGGGCCAATTATCAAATCACCCAGGCGTTTCCCCTTCAAATCATTAATGGTAAATCCCGTGATCTTTTCAAAGGCATCGTTCACCCAGGTTACATGGTTATTGGCATCGCTGATCACCACCGCATTATTGATCTTACTCGCTACAAAAGACAGTCTTACCAATTCACTCTCTACCCGTTTGTTTTCGGTGATGTCTCTTCCATACGTATACCAGCGTCCCTCTCGGGCCACCATATTCCAGCTAAGCCAGCGCACTGCGCCTTGCTTGCTGTTTACTCTGAATTCTACATTAAATTCTTTAATCTTTTTCTTCAGTCCTTCTTCAATAACATCCACCAATCTGTTGATGTCTTCTTTATTGCAAAACTTCCATATACTTAATCCTATAGATTCGGGAACAGTATAACCTAGTATACTGGTTACCGCATCGTTTATAAATAGGATTTTACCTGAGTAATCTAAAATACAATGAATCTCGGGCGAAACGGTTGAAAGATTTAGCAGCTCCTCAAAACGCTTGGTTTTGGCTTCCAGCTCTATTGTTTTTTTTCTTAAAGTAATATGGGTAATGGTTTCATTGGCAAGTGTTACCAAACCATCTTTCTGGTCATTGGATAAGCATCGTGATATTACATCAAATACTGCAATAACACCTATTTTAAAACCATTTTCATCCAGAAGGGGTGCACCTGCATAGAAACGGACACCGGGTTTACCGGTAACCATAGGATGATCTTTAAATCTTTTATCGGTTAAAGTATCCTGTATTTCAAGTATTTCATCTCCTTTAATGGTTTCTGCACTAAAAGACACCTCCTTTGAAACGTCCCCGTTGCCGATACCGATAAAGGATTTCAAAAAGAGCCGGCTTTCATCAACCAGAACAATAACCGCAATGGGTGCATTACATATTAAAGTAGCAAGCTTGGTAATATTGTCGAACTTCTCCTCTGAAGGGGTGTCCAAAATATTATACTCATGCAATACTTTAATACGCTCGCTTTCACTGGCAGACGAATCCCGGCTCTTCGATAACATTTAATTTATAACTCCCTTTCTATTTATATAGGGGGAACTTGCTTACCAATTCAATTACCTTTTGTTTTACCTGCTTAAGGTTGTTTTCGTCCTCAGCGTTGGTAATTACCTGGTCAATCAGATCAACAATAAGTTCCATTTCTTTTTCTTTAAATCCTCTTGTAGTTATAGCAGCAGTTCCTACGCGTATACCCGAAGTAACAAATGGAGACTTATCATCAAAAGGAACCATATTTTTATTTACTGTAATGTCGGCTTTTTCAAGGGCATTTTCTGCAAGTTTACCTGTGATATTTTTATTTCGTAAATCAATCAGCATCAAGTGGTTATCAGTTCCACCAGAAATAATTCCGTAACCTCTTGATACAAATGCTTTTGCCATTGCCTGCGCATTTGCCTGTACTTGTTTAACATAGGCTAAATAGTCGTCACTCAAAGCTTCACCAAAAGCAATTGCTTTTGCTGCGATAATGTGCTCTAAAGGACCACCTTGTGTACCCGGGAAAACAGCCATATCCAATACTGACGACATCATTCTGATTTCGCCTTTAGGCGTTTTTAAACCAAATGGGTTTTCAAAATCCTTACCCATCATAATCATACCGCCACGTGGGCCACGTAATGTTTTATGTGTAGTTGTGGTAACGATATGACAATGAGGAAGCGGGTTGGTTAATAATCCGCGGGCAATAAGGCCTGCCGGATGAGAAATATCTGCCATTACCAATGCGCCAATTTTATCAGCTACACTGCGTACAAAAGCATAATCCCACTCTCTTGAATAAGCAGAAGCACCAACAATGATTAATTTTGGACGCTCCGCTAAAGCTAATTCTTCAAGTTTAGCATAATCAATTAAACCATCTTCTTTTTTAACACCGTAAAATAACGGATGATACAATTTTCCTGAAAAGTTAACCGGAGAACCATGAGTTAAGTGACCACCATGAGAAAGATCAAATCCTAAAATCTTATCTCCTGGTTGAATTACAGCAAGCATTACAGCAGCATTCGCCTGTGCACCAGAATGTGGTTGTACATTTACCCATTCAGCACCAAAAAGTTTCTTTGCGCGTTCAATAGCAATGGTTTCCACCTCATCCACTACCTGGCATCCACCATAATATCTTTTGCCCGGAAGGCCTTCAGCATATTTATTTGTTAAACAAGAACCAGCGGCTTCCATTACCTGTTTGCTTACAAAATTTTCTGAAGCTATCAGTTCAAGTCCATTTTCCTGACGGTCCAATTCCCTGTCAATCAAATCAAAAATTAAAGTATCTCTAGTCATTTATCGAAGTATATTTTTGTAAAATTAGCAATTTTCCTTCTTACTTTGATAACAAAATACCTTACTTTGTATTTCTATTGATAAAACCCCTGCATGGAAGATATTAACGGTCCATTACTACCCAACATAAACTATCCTACTGATTTAAAGCAGTATAAGGAACAAGACCTTGAACAAATTTGCAAGGAACTTCGACAGTATATTATAGATGTGGTTAGTGTAAATGGTGGACATTTTGGTGCCAGTCTTGGCGTTGTTGAGCTTACAGTAGCCCTACATTACGCATTAAACACCCCATATGATAAATTAGTCTGGGACGTTGGACATCAGGCTTACGGACACAAAATCCTTACCGGACGCAGGTCAGTTTTCCATACCAACCGCATATTAAACGGCATTAGCGGCTTCCCAAAAATCAGTGAAAGTGAATACGATACTTTTGGTGTAGGGCACTCTTCTACATCCATCTCAGCAGCTTTGGGCATGGCCGTAGCTTCGCACTATAAAGGAGAAACCGATCGTCAGCACGTTGCAGTGATTGGAGATGGTGCCATGACCGCCGGACTGGCCTTCGAAGGATTAAATCATGCCGGTATTGAAAATTCAAACCTGTTAGTGATACTCAACGACAACTGCATGTCTATCGATCCTAACGTTGGTGCACTAAAAGAATATTTAACAAACATTACTACCTCAAAATCTTACAACCGCTTCCGCGATGACATTTCTAATGTGCTTATTAAGCTTTCTGAGCTTGGACCTAATGCGCATAAGTTTGTCAAGAAAATTGAGAAAAGTATAAAAGGTACGCTGCTTAAACAAAGTAATTTGTTCGAAGCGCTGAACTTCAGATATTTCGGCCCGGTAGATGGTCACGATGTGGTCCGCCTAACCCAGGTCATTAAAGATTTAAAAGACATCCCCGGCCCTAAGCTTTTACATTGTGTAACCGTAAAAGGAAAAGGCTTTGCCCTGGCAGAGAAAGATCAAACCAAGTGGCATGCACCTGGCCTTTTCGATAAAATTACCGGAGAGATAAAAAAATCTGTTCCTGATAAACCACAACCTCCTAAATATCAGGATGTTTTTGGCCACACTCTGGTTGAGCTGGCTGAAGCCAATAAAAAAATTGTAGGTGTAACTCCCGCTATGCCATCGGGATCTTCAATGAACATCATGATGAAGGCAATGCCTGCCCGTGCGTTTGACGTGGGTATTGCAGAACAGCATGCCGTTACTTTTTCCGCAGGATTGGCCACTCAGGGGCTTATTCCATTTTGTAACATCTACTCAAGCTTTATGCAAAGAGCTTATGATCAGGTAATTCATGATGTTGCAATACAAAACTTAAATGTTATTTTTTGTCTGGATCGCGCAGGTTTGGCAGGTGCCGATGGTGCCACACACCATGGTGCTTATGATCTGGCCTATATGCGTTCTATTCCTCACATGACGGTTGCTGCCCCAATGAACGAGGAAGAACTACGTAATTTAATGTACACCGCGCAGCAAGACAATATGGGGCCTTTCTCCATACGTTATCCCAGAGGAAACGGCGTTATTGTCGACTGGAAACGTCCGCTAAAAGCATTAGAAGTAGGAAAAGGCAGAAAAATCTGTGACGGCGAAGATGTCGCCATACTTACCATTGGTCACGTAGGTAACTTTGCGGTAGATGCATGCAAAGAATTGAATAGTGAAGGTATACATCCTGCACATTACGACCTTCGCTTTGCCAAACCTTTAGACCAGGCCATGCTTCATGATGTATTTAAAAGATACAAACACATCATAACAATTGAAGATGGGTGTGTACAAGGTGGTGTGGGAAGTGCAATACTTGAATTCATGGCCGACAATGCCTACAATGCTCAGGTAATACGTTTAGGTATTCCTGATGACTTTATTGAGCATGGTGAGCAGGCCGAATTATGGGCTTTATGTGGTTATGACACAACAGCAATTATTAATACGGTAAAAAAGATTGCCGTAAGCAGAACTACAAAAACAATGGCCTCCTAATGCCAAATGCCTCAGCGTTAAGGCATCAACCATTTGTAAAGCCAGATCCGGAGTTAATGGATCTGGTCATAAATCATCTTTCTTCCTATCACCCACTTCCCAAAGCACTCGAAAACGAAATTAAAGCGTGTTTGTTTGATGTACGGGTTAAAAAAAATGAATACCTGCTTAAGCAGGGCGAAACAAGCGAATACTTATATCTCATAATTAAAGGTCTGGTAGTTGGTTATACCACACTTAAAAATAAAAAGCTTACTACTTATATATGCCTGGAGGGTGAATCTGTTTCAGCTATAAAAGGAATGTACGGCGACGGGCCCTCTGGCGAAAGTATTTACGCTGTAGAGGATTCTCATCTCATCGGCTTGCCAATAAGCAACCTGCTGCAGTGGCTTCAAACCTCATTTGAACTGAACATCATCATCAGAAAAATAGTCGAATCCTTTTACAAATCTGCACACCAGCGGTCCAATCTGGTAAGAATGGGGTCAGCCCAGGAGAAATATGAATTCTACCTCACCACAACAAATCATAATATACAGAGAATTCCCCCTCAATATATTGCCGATCTGCTGGATATAAAGCCCGAAACACTCAATAAGATTTTGAAAAAGGCGAAACAGCCAAATGAGGCTTCAGTACAAACTTATTTCGAGTTAATTGAAGATTACATGAGGAATCAGGAGGCATTTAAACAGCATGGTTTAACTTTGCCCAAGATGGCAGCCGACCTAAGGGTGCCCACCCATCAGCTCTCACATGTATTAAATTTTCATTACAAAAAGAGTTTCACTGCCTTTGTAAATCACT
>Ga0256879_1000021_pt1 | contig 29694 bp, 20 predicted proteins | sample MC6MC0437MT_FD_186346 | JGI IMG/M metagenome (GOLD analysis project Ga0256879, IMG submission 186346) | Metatranscriptome of enriched soil aggregate microbial communities from Iowa State University, Ames, United States - MC6-MC0437-MT... | ecosystem: Environmental > Terrestrial > Soil >... | reverse complement strand
ATTTTGCCATTAATATGTCATCAGTCAAGCTATTGTTTGGGAAGGCGATTGCAATGCTGTCCAGTTTTATGAGAGCCTTTGCAGGAAGATTTCGAAACTGAAGCATCTCCGCATCAGCATACATTTTAAGTGCATTGCTGTCTACCTTAGATTGAAGATTATCGGAAATCATTAAACTCAAGTTTAATGCATCATTAGCAATTAATTGAGATGTTGATGCCTTTAAAACATCTGCCTGGGATTTTGCATAGGAGAAATTGCCCTGATAAAAAGAAAGTTTTGCTGAGCGGAAATGAGCTTCGTTTCCTACAGCTTGGTTTTCAAACTGCTTAGCTACCTGTTCGTAAATTAAAAAAGCCTCCCAGGGTTGTTGTGTCAATATATAAATATCTCCAAGATCGAGTTTCATCTGGCCTGTTTCGGCTGCAGAAAGGCCAGTGATAGTTAATGCGTCTTCTAACGTTTTTTCAGCCTTAGGTAAGTCGTTAAGATAATATGCTTGTAAGTTAGCCAGTTTCTTCATTGCAAAAACTGTTTGAGCAGTTTTTCCATACTCATCAATTATAGAACCGTATTCTGTAGCAAGATCTGTAATTGCTTTTTTATCAAATTGACCGGTGATTACCAGCTGATATTTTGCATCTATCATTTCTACCTTTGCGGGTAAAAAATATGGATTCTCCTTGCCTTTACTTACAATGTACTCAAAGGCCTTTATAGCAGTAGTATAGGCTTGATTAGCAATAAAAGTATTGGCCGTATTGAATAATATAGCTCCATCATCCTTAACGCGTTTATCCTGCGCTATTAGCTGCCTTAATGCCATTTCGTATTCTTGCTGCTGAAGATATTGCCATATTAAAAGTTTGGTATAAATCTCTGTTTGCGGTTCCTTCTGTATTTTTTTTAACAAGGCAGCTTGTAAAATAAGGTAATCGGCGTTGTCTTCAAAAATAGAAGAGAGTACACTTTCTGCCTGGGGCAATAATTCAGGCATTTGAGCGAGTGCATTAATGTACTCCTGCACAAGCATGTTCTTATCCTTTTTAAAACGATATATACTTAAAAGTTCGTAAGTGAAAATCTTTTCATTGTTAAGCATCTTTCTTCCTTGTAAGAAGGTTGATATGGCCAGATCATATGCCTGAAAGCTATAGAATATATTAGCAACCTCTCTTATCTTAAACTCATCTGCCGGCAAATTGTTCAGCGTTTCTGAGTATGCCTTATTTGCCGCATCTATTTGTCCCTTTTCCTGATAAACACGGGCAAGAGCCATTGTATAATGTAAGTTTTTTGGATTTTGTTTAATTAGTTTTTTGGCAATCTTTTCGGCCTCATCTAGTTTTTTGAGCTTAATAAGGGAGGTATACCAGAGGTCAAAATAAGTATCATTCTTAGTCGCATTGAACAATTTCTCCAGTAAAACAGAGGCTTCCTGATACTGGCCTTGCTGGTAATATTGAAAAGCCAATCCTTCATCAACGCTGCTTTGAGCTGAGCAAAGAAAGCTTGTATAAGAGAATAATAAAATCAGAATTAACTTTTTCATCAGGGATGGGCTATCAATAGAGTCCCTAAAATAATGATTTGAATTCTAATTTCCCTTCTATTGGTAAAAACATAAAAGCGTATTTTAAATGTTACTCAAGGAATGTTTTCTATTATTTAATATTTATTTTCTTTGGTTATGAGGCAATTATTGATTTGACGGGTTTTAAAGATTGTTTCTAAGAAACTGATATTCATATTAGTTAAATATTTAATTTATTTTGAGCATATTGAAATGGGGGTTTAAGGTAACAATATTGGTGTAAACTGATTTACACTGGCAGGGTTCCGTAGCTTTGTAAGCAGAAAAATGATATGGTTGTATTTAAAAAATATTTTTTTCTTTTCTTATCACTTTTTGCTTTAGCCTGTACACAAAAGGAGGGAGTGAGAGTTATGCCTATCGACGATTTTTTTAAATCGCAAAATAGGATAGGCTATAGGGTTTCACCAGATGCCAGGAACTTGTCTTATCTGAAATTAGAGGGCAAGAATCAAAATTTATATGTTGAGGATATTGAGACAGGTAAGGGGAAAAAGATAACTCAATTAAAGGAAAAGAGCATTATCTTCTATTTTTGGGTAAGTAAGGATGAGCTCATTTATTATAAAGAAACGGATCCTGCGCTTAGGCTCTCTGATATATTTATTATTAATAAGGATGGTAAGAATGAGCGGCAGCTAACGAATAACGAAAAGAGCAGAATAAAGGTTCTTGATGATCAATTGATGGACGATAAATACCTGCTTGTCTCGTCTAACAAAAGAGACTCAACAGTTTTTGATGTTTATCGTTTAAATGTTCGTAATGGGGAAATGCAAATGGCTGCAAAAAATCCGGGAAATATTACAGACTGGACCACAGATTCTGAAGGTAAACTCCGATTGGCAACAAGCAGTGATGGTGTAAATGAAACATTGTTATACAGAGAAAGCGAAAACGACGCATTTAAGACGATAGTAACAAATAACTTTAAAAATACGTTAAGACCAATTGCTTTTGCTAAAAATAAACTAAACGTTATTTATGCTATTTCCAATGTAAACCGTGATAAAGGGGCCTTGGTTGAGCTTGATTGTAAGACCGGGAAAGAGATTAAGGTTTTGTTTGGTGACGAGACTATAAATATTACTGACGCTCAGTATTCAAGAAGAAAGCAGAAAATGTCTTTTGTTGTTTATGAAACCTGGAAAAAAGAGAAGCATTATCTGGATGATTCGGTAAAATTAATTTACAATAATCTGGATAAATTACTCCCTAAAACAGAAACAAGGATAATTGATAGGGATAAAGCAGAGACCGTTTTTATTGTAAGAACGTTTACCGATCGTAATCCAGGGTCCTACTACCTTTATTTTTCTGAAACAGGGAAAATTCGAAAATTGAGCGATTTCAATTCAGCTATTAATGAAGACGAAATGTGCGAGATGAAACCTGTCAGTTATGTTTCAAGAGATGGGATGAAAATAGAGGGATATCTAACATTACCTTTAAAAATGAAAGCCGAGAATTTGCCGGTTGTAGTGCTGCCTCACGATGGGCCAGTGGCAAGAGATATTTGGGGTTATAATCCAGAAGTGCAGTTTCTTGCAAACAGAGGATATGCTGTTTTTCAAGTAAACTACAGAGGGTCTACTGGTTATGGTAAAGCTTTTATGGCTGCTGGTTTTAAAGAGTGGGGATGTAAAATACAACATGACATTAATGATGGCGTTAAGTGGCTGATCAGTAAAAAAATTGCCGATCCTAAAAGGATTGGAATATATGGAACTGGTTTTGGTGGATACATTGCACTTAATGGTTTATATTCTGAAAATAAGACTTATGCATGTGGTGCTTCAAATTCTGCGGTGATTAATTTATTCACTTATTTGAAATCAATACCACCATTTTTAAAACCGAAATTACAAATGTACTATGAGGTTATAGGAAATCCACTTACTGACGTAGATAAAATGCGCCAGTCTTCTCCCTTGTTTCAGGTAGATAGGATAGAGAAACCTTTGTTTATTGCTCAAAACACCAAGGATCCGAATATAAATGCTGGTGAAACCATACAGTTCGTAAAAAATCTCCAAAAGAGAAATATAAGCGTGACTTATTTGGAAAATGATGGTGATCCATTCTATAGTAAAAACGATGAGGGACGACAAAAACTATATACAGCTCTTGAATCGTTTTTAGAAGTTAACCTAAAAAAGAAGTAAATTCAACCTCATGTCTTCAGAGAAGAAAAGCGGTTATCGTAAGAATTTTCCATTAATACTCACTTTCATCATTTTGATGTTGGTGCTGTTTATGTTGTCGCTTTTATTAGCCTATAGATTTAGTACAAAGTATATAGAAAACCAATTTGTTTCTGAAAAGGTAAACGTACTTGAACAAAGTATTAGGCCATATAATGATTTCTTTCAGAAAAAACTACCTGAGGTTTCTTATTATAATGGTTATCTGGATTCGGCCACTGCATCTAACTTTGTTGACACCGTGTTGCTGGAATATCCCTTTGTATCTAAGGTAATCTTTTATGATTCTGAAGTTAAAAATACCCCGGTAACTGATGGTTTAAATATCGGAAAGTTCTCTTTTGGCCCTAAAAGTATTTATCAGTTTGGAAGCTTGGTTCCAATGGATTCGGTTAAGCTATTCTCAAGTGATAATACCCGTAATTTCATTGCAGGGGACGATTTTAATGCCTTAGCATTGAAGCTGGTATCGTATATTGAGAGTTTGGATACCACTCGCGTACCTAGCCAGGATGAACTGTTTAGTAACTTCAGTAATGTACGGTCTAACAAGATTACCTATTTGAATATACCGAGGATAGAGGATCTTAAGATGTACAAAACAATGATGAGAAAATCTTTAAATCCACAGCCGATTTATCAGCAGGACATGCTTTCTTTTCAATTGGATCCATATAAAATCAAGATCATCAACTCTAGACCTCTATTATATCAATATATTAAAATTGAACCGTTAACATATGATCCCCTTGAAACCTCCTCATTATATGTTACTACTGAGATAACCTTGCCGGGACCATTTTCAGATTTTAAGCTTTATTTTATCTCTTCTAAATCCTTTATTGATAAGGAAATCCTCAGTTATTTCCTTCCGATTGCTTTAGGTGTATTGCTGTTTTACAGTATTTTGGTATTGGTGGCATTCCTTATTTATAGAAACTTAAATATTAATCAGAAGATGTTTAAACTGCAGTATGATTTTATGAATAACCTTACCCATGAGTTTAAAACTCCGGTAAGTGTAATTAAGATTGCAGGAAACAATATTAAAAGTGCATCTAGTTTAACCGAAAGAGAATTAAAACTTTATGGAAAAATTCTTGATGAAGAGGCTGATAAGCTGAATGGTTTAATGAACAAATTACTTGCCTTTACTCAGATTGAGAATAAGGCAATACAGCTAAACTCCGAGAAAATTAATATTAATGATTTTATTGAAAGTACGGTTGAATCACATAGACTTAAACACCCCGATTTTGATTTTACTTTTGATGTAAGCGGATTCAAAACATTTGTTACCGATCCGGTATTACTGGGAAGTCTTTTTGATAACCTGGCAGAAAACGCCTATAAGTATTCGCCACAAGAGCGGAAACGGCTTCACATTTCTGCCAGACTTATTAAGGGAAGAGTAGTATTCCGGTTTGCGGATCAGGGAATAGGAATTCCTTCGTCAGAAATTAATAATATATTTAAGAAGTTTTTTCGCATACAAAACCAGTACAACCAGAATGGGAGCGTTGGTCTGGGTTTGGCTTTCTGTAAGGAACTCGTTAACTTTATGAGTGGCGAGATTACGGTAAAAAGTAAAGTTGATAAAGGAACAGAGTTTAAAATTGTACTGCCATATAATGACTAGTACCATTATACGTTTGCATTTATATTCAAATAAATAAAAAATTATGTCTAAGGGAATTAAAATACTGATAGTTGAAGATGACGAGAATTTACGCTTTCTGGTTGTACATCGTTTAAAAGCCGAAGGCTATGATGTTTTGGAGGTTGGTGATGGTTTAACTGCCGAAAAAATGATAATAGATGAGCAGCCTGATATTGTTCTTTTAGATTGGATGTTACCTGGTAAACAGGGTGCCGAAGTTTGTGAAGAAGTACGAAAACAGGGGTTCGAGAATTTGATCATCATGATGACAGCTAAAGCTCAGGATGTGGATAAGATAGATGCTTATAATTTTGGAGTTTCAGATTATGTAACTAAACCATTTAATATGGATGTTCTGGTTGCAATGTTGGATAGTAAGGTTAAATATCTGCTTAATAATGACCGTTCAGAGATCCATCGTTTCGGAAATATGGAACATCACCCTAATATCCATACACTATTCAGAAACGGGAAAAAGATAGAGCTTACAATTCTTGAAAACAGGATTTTACTTTACTTTTTAAGGAATCCGAATAAGGTAATTAACCGAGATGAACTTATGTTGGTTGTTTGGGGTTACAATTCTGATGTGAATACCAGAACTCTTGATATGCACATTGTACGCTTACGTAAAAAAATAGAGCTTAATCCTGATAATCCGCAATTACTGCAAACGGTAAGAGGTGTTGGATATCGCTTTAACCCAGCGTAACTTATTTTTATAACTGCGTAATCCAGGTAACGAGTAGTAATGCGAGGTATTGTAGAACCATGGTTCCATCAAGATAGAAGAAATAGTAGTATTCATTCTTTTTGATATTGGATTTAAAGATCAGCCAGCCCGTTAAGATTATGGTTAGGGTAAGGGCAACGATGTCTCCTACTGTTGCCTGTCTGAATAGAATTAACAGCAAGACATAGAGGCCGAGTAAAAATTGGCAGAAGACGTAGGCTTTTTTTTCTCCAAGCATTACAGGGATTGTTTTAAGTGCATAGAGCTTATCTTGAAACAAATCCCTGATGTCAAAGGGAACAGTAATGGCCGCAATAAATAAAAAGCGTTTGGCTACAAGTAAAAGGGTTTCAGCCGAGGAGATATTGATCTGATAGCTGCGTTCAAGTTCAACTATTGGTAGCAATACACTGCTTATAGACCAAACAAGAGCGATCAGAAATAGCTTAATTCCCGGGATATTTCTTAAACCGATTTGCTGCTTATTTAGTGTTAGGAAAGGTACATTGTAGCCAACAGCCATTAATCCGGTAAATACCATCAGCAGTTTAGATTCCAAGCTTAAATACCATAAGCCGAGTGGAATTAAACACAAAATACAAATCAGTGTAATTGAAATGATTAGGCGATGATGTGAAAATATCCATCTAACTCTAATATATGGTGAATTTCCGGGGTCTTTAGGCTTGGCCAATAACATACTAAAGTTGTAAAGACCTACTGTAGCAAAGAATAAGAATGCAAGTATATATTTATCTGCAGGAACATGTAAAAGATGATAGGTTACCAAGCCCTGGGCAACCGCACAAATACCTATAAACAGGTTGCTGAATAGCAGGAAATCAAGAATAGAAAGAAGTATTCTTTTAATCATTTGCAGAGAGGCGGTTAATTTAATTAGGCCCGCTTCAATTCAAATATCGTTATTTCCGGTAAAATTCCAACCCTTCCCGGATAACCTAGAAAGCCATAACCAACATTTACATAAAGTTGTTGATTTTGTTCTTTGTAAAGACCAGCCCATTCTTTGTATATGTATTGTATAGGGCTCCACTGATAATGTTCAGTTCTTACGCCAAACTGCATGCCATGAGTATGGCCACTAAACATAGCATCTACTTGTTGATATTTTTTCAAAACCTCTTGCCTCCAATGAGAAGGATCGTGAGATAGTAGTAGCTTTACAGGTAGATCATCTGTGCCTTTAGTTGCCAGGTCCATCCGGCCATACTTTGGAAAACGGCCCATTCCCCAATTTTCAATCCCTAATATTCCAATCTCCTCGCCATCTATCTTTAACCGGCGATGCTCATTCATCAGTAAATCCCAACCCATTACTTTATGGGTTTTAATTACATCCTGCAGGTTCTTAGCTTTAGCAGCTGATGGTGCGCCACCAAAATGATAATCGCCATAGTCATGATTTCCGAGTACGGAATACACTCCAAGGGGTGCTTTAACTTTACTGAACAGATCCTGATAGTCGCGCATCTCAGTGGCCATATCATTAACAAGATCTCCTGTGAAAAAGATAAAGTCAGGTTTTTCTGCCAGGAGCATGTCTACACCGCCCTGTACCGCTTTCTTATTATAAAAACTTCCTGAATGGATATCCGAGATCTGACCCAATTTGATTCCTTCAAAAGCCTTAGGGAGGTTCGGAAGTACTAGTGTCCTCCTTTTTATCTTATAGTCGTAGGCGCCAGAGGAAATGCCCCAGGTAAGAGATGTCAAAGGAATAGCAGCCGTGATTAACCCGGCTTTAATAATAAACGAGGACCTGCTTATGGGTTCTCCAACCGTAGTTTGGGGCTCTTTTTCAGTCAAAACTGCTGTGTTTTTTCTTTTGAAGGACCTGTTTATTTTAACAATTAATCTCCTTATGTCATCAATCAATAAAAACGGCAGCATTACTATTTTACAAACCAAGGTTAAAAAGAATGCCACAAGAATAACTGATCGAAGGCTTAAATATAAAGGTAAGTAAGAAGGAACATAAATCGCTGCAAACACGCCTATTACAAGAATACCGGTGTACGTCCACCAAATTATTGAAAACAGTTTTTTTGTAGTTGGCTTCCATTTTTTAAATACGGATAATATTGCCCGATAACAGTAGTAATCGAAAGCCAGAAGTAAAACAGATAAAATTATAAGTGCGGGTAGTCGTCCCATTTAAGTATTTTTATTAATAAGATTACCTGAAATTAATGTCATCGTCGTCATCATCACCAAGTTCTGTGTTAAATAAGCTTTCAAACATATCTGAGAATCCGAATCCCCCTTCAAGATATTTTTTGTTTAATTGTGAATATTCCGCCAAACCATGCAGTACAAATTCCATTAACAATAAGGTTTGGTTTTCGCTTAGTTTAGGATGGAATTTTTTAACCAGATCATATAGGCCGTTAACCTCCCTAAGCTGTTTTTCGTACTTTGCCTGTGTAAGGGAGTCGGCTATATCTAGTGTATTTCCATCTGTGAACCATTCGGTTATGTTAGTGTATGGGTTAGCGGTTTTACTTTTTTTTGGCTCTTTCCGGATCAGGGAAATAGCGAGCAAATAAACTTTTAATTGCTTTGCCGATGAGTGTATTCGCAACCTTTGCAGGTCCTTCCAATTCACCTTCGTAAACCAGTTCAATTTTTCCGGTTACTGCTGGAATAATACCTACCAGGTCAGAAAGTCTTATGGATGTGCTTTTCTCTCCATTAATCAACATTCTTCGTTCTGCAGTACTAATGAGGTTCTCATAAGCGGTAATGGTTAACCTTGCTGAAACCCCTGACTTTTGATCAATAAACTCACTTTTTCTGGCCTCAAATGCAACTTGTTCTATCAGATCTTTAACCAGGCCATCTACCTCGATATTCGCTTTTTGCTCTTGTGTTATTTTTGCTTCCTGGAAGGTTATCTTTCTGGAAATGTCAATGGTTTTAGGATAGTGGGTTAGGATTTGGCTTTCTATGCGGTCTTTCAGCGGAGTCACAATAGAGCCTCTATTGGTATAATCTTCCGGGTTTGCAGTAAAAACAAATTGTACATCTAATGGCAAGCGTAACTTGAAACCTCTTATCTGAATATCTTTTTCCTGTAGCATATTAAATAATGCCACCTGTATGCGCGCTTGCAAATCGGGCAGCTCATTAATTACAAAGATGCTTCTATGAGCTCTGGGTATTAAACCAAAATGAATTACCCGTTCGTCGTTGTACGTTAATTTTAAGGTAGCAGCTTTAATTGGATCAACATCTCCAATCAAATCGGCTACGGTTACATCGGGAGTAGCCAGTTTTTCAGTATATCTTTCGCTACGGTGCTGCCAGCTAACAGGGGTATTGTCGCCATGAATTAATATTTCATGCTTTGCGTACCATGAAATAGGGTTCAAAGGGTCATCAAAAATCTCACTTCCGCTTACGTATGGAATATACTCATCTAAAAGATTTACCATCAGCCTGGCAATACGTGTTTTTGCCTGACCGCGTAAACCCAACAATAAAATATTGTGGCGCGAAAGAATAGCCGTTTGCAATTCCGGAATCACGGTTTCATCATATCCTAAAATGCCTTCAAATCCAGCATCCTTATTTTTAAGCTGAACAATCAGATTCTTACGAAGCTCGTCTTTTACAGATAATGATTTATAGCTTGAGGCCTTTAGTTGGCCAAGTGTTTTTATGTTGTTGTAATCCATGTCTTATCTTTTCGAATTGAGCGCTTAGAACTTATCTGACTGTTTTCCGTCTGTTCTTTATATAATCTTCAAATATGTATTCTCCAAGGCCGGTTAAGGAACTATAGAATGCTCTTCCTCCGTTGATCTGGGTAAATTCTCGTACAAACTGTTGCAGGTAAGGATCCTGGGCTATCATAAACGTGGTAATTGGGATATTTAGTCGTTTGCATTGAGCCGCCATATTTAAGGTTTTATTAACCACCTTTCTGTCAAGCCCCATACTGTTCTTGTAATATCTGCCGTTCTCTTTTAAACAAGTTGGTTTACCATCTGTAATCATGAAAATCTGTTTGTTATGGGTTTTACGACGGCGTAGTAAATCGGCTGCCAATTCCAATCCGGCAAAAGTATTTGTGTGGTAAGGCCCTACTTGTAAATAAGGCAAATCCTTAATTGATATAGGCCATGCATCATTGCCAAATACAACAATATCCAGCGTGTCTTTAGGATATCTGGTTTTAATTAGCTCTGCCAACGCCATAGCTACTTTTTTAGCGGGCGTTATCCTGTCTTCGCCATATAGAATCATAGAATGTGATATGTCTATCATCAGTACGGTCGATGTAAGGGTCTTATAGTCTTTTTCCTCTACTTCCAGATCTCGCTCTGTTAACGTAAAGTTAGCAATGCCGTGGTTTATTTGGGCATTCTGGATTGACGCGGTAATGTCTATCTGATCTAAACTGTCACCAAAAGTAAATTCTCTTCTGTCTGCATTTTTCTCTTCGCCAATGCCTGATATATTGGTGTTGTGGTTACCCTTTCCGGCTTTTTTTAATTGGCCGAATATCTCTTCAAGGGCAGATTTACGTATGGCTTGCTCTGTTTTGGCAGTTATGCTTAAGTCACCATTTGCCGGGTTCTCTTTCAAATAACCTTTTTCCTTAAGGTCATCAATAAAATCACCCATCCCATATTCGTTATTTGTGAACTTATATTTCTTGTCCAGCTCGTTCATCCAGGCCAATGTCTCCCCGGCATCGCCTGCAGTATAATTCAAAAGCTGGGTGAAAAGCTTAAGCAATTCATCAAAGCCACCTTTCGGTAAATCATCCGGTTGGAAATTAGAAAAATGGAAACCTCTCATATATTCATTATAAACGAATTATCGAAGGTAAAAGTTTGAGGTGTTAATAATGTTATCCAGTTGTAAAAATACCTCAGGCAGAGAAGTTTCGGCAGCCTATTTAGGGCTGCCGTTTGCCAATGCTCTCTCAGCTCTTTTTATTGCCAGGCGTTCTCTCCACTTAGCGTAAGGAGCTTTAAATGCCATTTTTAAAATACTGTCAACACCTCCTTTAATAGCAAGGTTAAATATACTCTGGGCCTTTCTTGTAATTGACGCATCCCACGCTCTTAGGCTTAACGAAAAAGAGCCGTCAAGATATTTCATCCAATGCCACATACCGGTAGGCATAAACAGGGTATCACCGTGTTCAAGAAAAACTTCATAACCTTCAACCCCTTTAAGTGCTGGGAATTTCTCAAAATCAGGGTTGGCTACGTCATAATCTTCTAATGCATAGGTTGCATTAGGGATACAGTACAAGCGCTTCTTCCATTTATTATCAAAAAGGATAATGTGCTTTCTTCCACCGAAGTGGGTATGGAAAAGGTGAGGTAAATCTATATCGTAATGTAAAAAGGTAACCGAGTTCGATCCCCCAAAAAACATAGCAGGCATGCTTTCAATAAAGCCTCCCATTAAATCTTTAGGAATAACAATATCATTTACCAGGTTAGGAACATGTTTAAACAGATTAAAGAAAAAGATCCTCAGTTCTGTTGGTTTAGATTTAATAAGATCAAGATAATCCCCAAATCTCATCTCTGCTACAGATGCATTAATCGGTTTCGACGGATCAGCCTTAGAATTGTCCATCAAGCTAACTTTCAGATCTCCTCCTATTTCTTTTAAATAGTCGGTTGTCCATTTTTCTCTTGCCGGCCATGTTTTAGTCAGTCCTTTAATGATCAAAGGGCGTCTGGCATCTAAATAATTTTTTTTAAAATCAGCGGGGCTGATGCTCTCAACGGTATCTACCGGCTTTAAAATAAAACTCATAAGTTTTAATGATAAGATACGTGTTAACGGCGAAATGCCTGTTTACCGACCTTATTTAGAACAAACTTAGATAAAAAAATCCTTCTCTTCATAACGTCATTCTTAATTTATTTCATAGCTGCTATTTCAAATAAATTAAGATTAGATCATTATTAATAGGGTTGCTGACTGGCGAGCGCTTTGTTTGCTCGTTTGATAGCAAGATTCTCTTTCCAGGTCATGTACTTTTCTTTGAAATTAGCTTTCATAAAATCATCAAACTTACGCTGAAGGGTAAGATTATATAAACTTTTTACTTTTACCGCTAATGATTTATCCCAGGCCCTTAGGCTAATAGAAAAAGACCCATCAAGATATTTCATCCAATGCCAGTAACCCGTAGGCATAAATAAAGTGTCGCCATGCTCCAGAAATGCTTCAACTCCTTTAACACCTTGCAGTGCCGGAAATTTATTAAAGTCTGGCTTTTCAACATCATAATCCTCTAATGCATAAGTAGCATATGGAATTTGATAAAGGCGCTCTTTCCATTTGTTTTCAAAAAGGATCACATGTTTGCGACCGTTAAAATGGGTATGAAAAATATGAGCAAGGTCTATATCATAATGCAAAAAAGTAACGGAACCTTTTCCACCAAAAAACATGTTTGGGTAGCTGTCCAGGAAACCGCCCATCAATTCTTTCGGTGCACGATAGTCATCCAGTAGTTTAGGTGCTTGTTTAATGGGGTCAAACAAAAAAATGCGGAGGTCGGTAGGTGTGTTTCTAATTAATTCTACATAATCTGCGAACTTCATTTCAGCTGCTGAAGCATTAATCGGTTTTGAAGGATCAGCTTTAGAGCTGTCATATAAGGGAACAGTTCTATCGCCGACAACAGATTTCATGTAGTCTAAATTCCACTTGTCGTATGCAGGCCATGTCTTCGACATGTTTTTTATAATGAGCGGTTTGCGGGCGTTCAAGTAGTTCTTTTCGAATTCCTCTTTGGAAATATCATTAACGATATCGATTGGTGATAAGTCAAACTTCATGTTAATTCAATATTAAGACAAAGCAAAATTATAGAAAAACGATAGTGAAGGGAATTGCAGATATCAAAAATTAAAAATCCCTGACAAAACAAAAAAGCCGATGCTTTATAATTACATCGGCCATATTGATCACAACCCTAAAGTCTTACTTCAATGAAATTTTCAACGCTTATAAGCATATATACGTTCAAATCTTAATGACGGATTTCTCTATTCATAATAAGTTATATGCTGATTAATCTTTTTGACGTTTTAATTGTCATACCAACATAATCCAACAAAACAACTATGAAAACATCCATTAAGATCCTCTTCTCTTTTGTATTTGTTTTGTTTTTTATTACCCTATGCTCTTTTTTTCAAAAGGAATCAGTTACTGTAAAATTGAAATTCCCTTACAAGCAAGCAGGACTAAGTGAGCGACAGGCAGCCGAACACATGCTAAGCAGATTTACTTACGGCCCCAAGGCTGGAGACGTAGATCGTGTTCTGAAAATAGGTTTAGAGAAATGGTTTATACAACAGCTGGAAGGCAGCTTACAAGATGAAGAGCTGGATAAAATGTTGGCCCAATTTGATGATATCAATTTAAGTAATACTGATGTAGAAAATAAATATCCCAGATCAGCAAGAGTATTGCGTATGGCCATTAAAGATGGAGCTATAGATAAAGATTCGGTAAATAAAGGAAATCAGGCAGCGTATAAAAAGCAGATTAAAGAGTATATGGAAATGAATGGACTAAAGCCCCAACAAGAGCTATATCGTCAGTTTATTAACCAGAAAATTTTAAGAGCTGCTTATACGAATAATCAATTACGGGAGTTACTTACCGATTTCTGGTTCAATCACTTTAATGTCTCTTTGACCAAAAACCAATGCGCTTCTTTTGTTCCTGCTTTTGAACGGGATGTGATCAGACCCAATGTAACTGGTAAGTTCAACGATTTGCTGCTGGCTACGGCTAAGTCCCCTGCAATGCTTATCTATTTAGATAATTTTAGTAGCAGCGGGCAACCCGCAGCTGTCAGAAATGATTCTGTACAAACAAAAGGTGGCAATAAGAATAGGAAAGCACAGGTTAAAAAGAAACAAGGGGGATTAAACGAAAATTATGCCCGTGAGGTAATGGAATTACATACACTTGGCGTGGATGGGGGGTATGACCAGAACGATGTAACGCAGGCGGCAAGGGTATTAACGGGCTGGACTATTGCTCCAATGGGCGAAGATGGATATGGTGCAGGAATGAAAAAGCTGATGGATAATGTTGGGGAAACTAATCTTGAAAAAAGAGGGTTTGTGCATCAGGGAGATTTCTTATTTGTGCCCACCCGGCATGATAATGGAGAGAAAACAGTGCTTGGCAAACGATTCTCTGCCAATGGTGGGTATGAGGAAGGTGTAACCTTACTAACCATGCTTGCCCATCATCCTTCTACGGCAAAATTCATTTCAAAAAAGATTGCAACAAGATTTGTAAGCGATCAACCATCTCCACGGCTTATAGATAGAATGGCAAAAACATTTATTAAAACAGACGGAGATATAAAACAGGTAATGATCATCATGGTTTCTTCTCCCGAATTCTGGAAGGTTGATGCTTTAAGGGAAAAAAACAAAGTCGCCTTTTGAACTTGCCATTAGCGCAGTACGGAGTTTAGATGCTCAAATTACACAACCATATCAGTTGTTTAGCTGGATCAACAAAATGGGACAAAAGATGTACTATTATCAGGCTCCAACAGGATTCCCAGATAGGGGTCAATATTGGATTAATACCGGAGCATTATTAAACCGAATGAATTTTGGTTTGGCACTTGCTTCTCAGCGCATCCCAGGAATAAAGGTTGACCTGGCGGCTTTAAACAATAATCATGAACCCGAGAGTGCTGAGGCAGCTTTAACAACATACAGCAAGATCATTATGCCCGAACGTAATCTTGACGCTACCATAAAGAGATTGAAACCTATGCTTAAGGATCCCGATTTAAATAAAAAAGTAGAAATAGCTGCTAAGAAAAACACGCCCGTAGCATCGAATATTGACAACACCGAAGTTATGGGAGGCGTTAAAAAGGGTAGAATAACTAAAAAAGAAGATGTGAAGAATTCAGAATTGGCTCAGGTAGTAGGTGTAATTCTTGGTTCTCCTGAATTCCAACGTAAATAGATTTAAATAAAAAACTATCATGACATCAAGAAGGGGATTTTTAAAAGCAGGAGGACTTGCCTTATTTGGAATAGGGATGGGTGGAGTACCAGGTTTTCTGGCCGATGCTGTTGCCGGGATAAAGCAACCAGGCCTTTTTGAAAGAAGGAAAATACTAGTTTGCATTTTTCAGCGGGGAGCTATGGATGGACTTATGGCGGTAACTCCTTTTACAGACGAATATTTAAAGACTGCGAGACCATCTCTGTTTATGTCAGCTGCCAAAACTTCTGCAAATAAACCCTTGATAGATTTGGATGGCCGTTTTGGATTACACCCTTCAATGGGCACCTTTGAACAGGTATTTAGAGAAAAAAGAATGGGAATAGTACACGGAATAGGTTCTCCAAATAATACACGCTCCCATTTCGACGCACAGGATTATATGGAATCAGGTACGCCTTTTAAAAAAGGTACTGAAAGTGGGTGGCTAAACAGAGCCGTTGGCTTGCTTGGGCACGACGGAGGAACGCCCCTCAGAGGAGTGAGCTTAACTTCATCCTTACCAAGATCTTTTTATGGTGATAATCCCGCGGTAGCCATTAGCAACCTGCAAGATTTTAAAATTCAAATGAGGGGTAATGTTAATGGAGCCAACATGGCTGCTAAAAGCTTTGAAGATCTTTACGATCAAACTTCCTCTGGTCTATTAAAAGAAACCGGGAAAGAGAGTTTTGAAGCCATAAAAATGCTTCAAAAAACAGATGTGAAAAATTATAAACCCACCAATGGAGTTATCTATCCTAATTCAGCCTTAGGAAATTCTTTGAAGCAGATTGCACAGCTAATCAAAATGAATGTAGGGATGGAAGTGGCATTTGCTGAATCGGGAGGATGGGATACTCACTTTAATCAGGGAAGAGAAACCGGAATTTTTGCAAGAAATGTAAATGATCTCAGTGAAAGTATTATGGCCTTTTGGACAGACATAGATACGCTGCAAGATGACGTAACGGTTATGACCATGACTGAGTTTGGCCGAACAGTAAGACAAAACGGAACCGGAGGGACAGATCATGGCAGGGCTTCCTGCAACTTTATTCTTGGAAATGGAGTAAAGGGAGGATTAGTACATGGTATAGTGAATCCTCTTGCAATTGAAAACCTTGAAGATGGAAGAGACCTTGCAGTTACTACAGATTTTAGAGCTGTGTTTAGTGAGGTTGCCGATAAGCATTTAAGAATTAATAATGATAAGGTGCTGTTCCCAGACTGGAGTGGCTCAAAAATAGGAGTGATGAGTTAATAAGGGTGTCCAAAACTTAATTTAAACACCCTTATAGGCCTTACGGCAGTTTTTTAAAATCAATTTCAGGATGTTCTTTTCCAGATGATTTTCTTTGTAAAGGAGTTTTTATCGGAGTGAAATCATTAAAAAAGCCACAATTCTTTAAAAAGAATGACGAATCTTCTGTTCCTCCTGCATAATCCTTCCTGTAATTCTCTCTTGCAGTGGCATCAGCTGTAAATGTTGCTGCGGTAACTTCATGCCAATTACCTTCAGAATCAATGGCCCATTGATTTTTATATTTTGCTTTGCGGGATTGATCGCCTGTTGATGGAGAGAAGTTTTCTAAGAAGGAATGGAGTCCTTTTAAATACTCTCCGGACTTTGGACGTTCAAAGCTGGCTACAAGTTGCCAGTTTCCTTTTTCCAAATCCTTAAAATAGGCGGTATATATCGTCGTTTTTTTGTCTTTATTAGGTTGTGCTCTTATTAAAAAAGCATAACTTTTTCCAGCTTTCCATGGATAAAACATATAGCTCTGACCGCCAGAACCCTCATTGCCGAATTCGCCTGTTTTTGTTGTGCTTCCTTTTTTAAGCAATACAACCTTCATGCTGTCTGGAATGGATTTAGGATCGTCAGTGGAGAATGGGCTCCAAATAGAAAATAAAACCCTACGCTCAGTTGGTGAATTTACCTGCATCCCGAAATATCCTCCGCTAAAGCCATTCGACATAAAGTACGTACCTAATTTATCTTCACCTACCGGAACCTGAATTTCATTGTAAAACCATTCCGTATTGTTTTCTGCTTCAGCAGGAATTTTATAACCCAAATGTACAGATGGGCCTCTGTGACCCCAATAAAAGTAATTGCCTTCATCGTTTTTAACGTAAGCAGCACCTTTTAAAAGCTCTTCGCTGCCACTTACAATTAAATCAGATACCTCTGCAAAAAAACCTCCTGTTTTAGAAAGTCCTTTTAGCTCTATCTTCACGTATCCAGGCTGTTTAATGGTAATGCTTCCTATTTTAACTATAGCAGAGCCCAGATTACCTACTTCTTTCACAAGAGTCGTGCCCTCGGCAGTGAGACTTATTTTACTTTTCCCCTCCGGGACACTTAGTTTTAAAGAAATCTCTGCTTCTCCGGAAGATTCTGTTCTAAAATAGATGGTAATTACATCGCTAGCGGCAGACCAATTGGTTATACCTTCCTTTTTAATGCTGGCTGTCGAGTTTTCGTTTACCCATCCATTCCCGCCAAGCGGTATGGTAATGGTTTCAGCTTCTGCGCTATTTTGGGCTTTTGACAGGCAAACTGTGCTAAGTAAAAACTGAAATGCAAGCAGAAACAGGGTGGTTCTTTTCATGTTCATTTATGTGTAGTTTGTGTTATAAATTAAATGTATGAAAACCATAATTAAAATGTTGAACTAAATTTAAGTCAAACGTTTGCGCTAATGTTTTAACCAAAATATAATTAGGTTCGAGGGTGGATAATACAATCTAAGAATACAAATGAGAACTTTTTTAACAACCCTATCTCTATTATTGGCTACCTCGGCTGTAATTGGACAGCAATTGCCGTCTGAACTGCAAACCCCCGAAGTAGTCTCAGTTAATAGAATGCCAATGCGAGCATCAGCTTTTGCTTTTGAAAACAAAAATCTGGCTTCTAAGAGAGAGAAAGAAAAATCCGATTACTTTTTAACCTTAAATGGCCAATGGAAATTTAATTGGGTACAGGACCCGCGTAAGCGTCCGGATGATTTTTTTAAAACAGATTTCGACGATAGCAAATGGGATAATGTTAAAGTGCCTGCCAATTGGGAAACCAATGGATATGGCTTGCCTATCTATGTAAATCAGCCATACGAATTTGCCGGCCGTAAAAATACCGGCGCTAAAATGAATCCTCCTTTTGATATTCCAGTAGATAATAACCCGGTAGGGTCTTATCGTAAAAAATTTAGTCTGCCTCAAAATTGGGATGGCCGCCAGGTATTTATTCATCTCGGGGCTGTAAAATCCGCGTTTTATATATGGGTAAATGGTAAAAAAGTAGGCTATAGCGAAGACAGTAAACTTGCAGCAGAATTTGATATTACCAGGTATATAAAGCCCGGAGAAAACCTGGTTGCTTTGCAAGTGTACCGCTGGAGTGATGGAAGTTATTTGGAGTGCCAGGATATGTGGCGTATTTCGGGAATTGAGCGAGATGTTTATCTGTATGCTACACCAAAATTAGATGTAAGAGATTTTAAAGCAATTGCAACACTGGATAAATCATATAAAAATGGGATTCTTTCATTTACTGCCGAAATAGACAATTACAGAATAGACAAGAAAACCATGCACAGCAAGCCTGATAGCTTCGCTATAGAATTAGACTTGGTAGATTCTAAAGGTAAATCTGTTTACAAAGATGAAACAAAAGGGGTTAAAACAGTTCTTGGAAATTTTAAAAGTACGGTTAGCTTTAATACACAGATAGAAAATGTTGCAGCATGGACTGCAGAAACACCAAATCTGTATACACTATTCATCACACTTAAAGATAAAAAAGGAGAAGTGCTGGAGGTTATTCCTCAGCGCATCGGTTTCCGCACTGTAGAACTGGTAAATAATAACTTTCTGGTAAATGGTAGGCGGGTATTCTTTAAAGGTGTTAATCGTCATGAGCATAATGCAACCCAAGGGCATACACTTACCCGTGCCGATATGAGAAAAGATATGGAGATGATGAAAAAGCTGAATGTAAACTCAGTTAGGCATTCTCATTATCCTCCTGATCCATATTGGATGGAGTTATGTGATGAATACGGTCTTTATGTTGTTGACGAAGCGAATATAGAATCTCATGGTCGCTATTACGATCTGGCATATACACTGGGTAATGATAAACAATGGAGAGCTCCTCATTTGGAGCGTATTAAAAGAATGTATGAACGCGATAAAAATCATTCGTCGGTAATCACATGGTCGCTTGGAAACGAAGCGGGAAATGGGGTTAATTTTTATGAGGGTTACGACTGGTTAAAGTCAAATGACATCAGGCCGGTACAATACGAACGCGCAGAAGAAGATTACAATACAGATATGATTGTGCCTCAGTATCCAGATCCGAATTGGCTTAAGGAATATGCTAACAGCAAACCAGACAGACCCCTTATTATGAGTGAATTTGCGCACATTATGGGCAACAGTTTGGGTAACTTTAAAGAATATTGGGACGTTATAGAAAGCCAGCCTAATTTACAGGGAGGCTTTATTTGGGAGTGGATAGATCAGGCAATTGATACGGTTAAAAATGGTAAACGCATTAATGCATATGGTGGAGATTTTCCATTAAGCGGTCCCGTTAATCAGGATTTTAGTGATAATGATTTTTGTGTAAAAGGTGTTGTTACCAATTACAGAGGAATGACACCAATGGCTGTTGAGGTAAAAAAGGTATATCAGTATATTAAAACAGCTTATAACGGGTCAAATAAGATCAGCATCAATAATTCTTATTTCTTTAAAAACCTTGATAACGTTGGGCTGGCATGGGAACTTCTGGAAAATGGTAAGGCTATAGAGAAAGGTAATATAAGTGCTTTAAATATTGATCCAAGAACAGAAAAGGAGATCAGCTTACCAATTAAAACCAAGGTTAAGGAAGGAACAGAATACTTTTTAAATATTTATTATAACCTTAAAAATGAAGAACCGTTTTTACCGGCGGGATATAACATCGCAGCAGAACAGTTTGCATGGAACGGTACAGCCCAACCTGTTAAAATAGCAACTGCTAATGGCAAGCTATTGATAGAAAAAGAATCAGGTAAAGCTATTGTAAAAGGCAAAGACTTTTCTGTAGCTTTTGATATGGCAGCGGGTACTATGAGCAGCTATAGTATTAAAGGGGTTCAAATGCTTGCCGAAGGACCAATCCCGGCATTCTGGCGTGCACCTACAGATAATGATATAGGTGCAGGTTTTAACAGTAGCTTAAGGAAGTGGCGTAATGCTTATACAGAAGGTAAACTAAGTATGGCGGATCTTAAACAAGATGGGGCGGGTGATGTGACTGTAACATTTACAAAAGAACTGGTAAATGGTGATGCTTCTGTAACGCAGACATTTACAGTAAGGGCAGATGGAGTGGTTAAAGTAGACAACAAGTTTACAGCCATTAAAGGAAAGTATCCGCTAATGCAGCGTATCGGTAATGATCTGCAATTAAGTAAAGAGTTTAGTAAAATAAATTTCTATGGCCGCGGCCCTGGAGAAACCTATTGGGATCGTAAAACAGGGTCCTCTATTGGCCTGTATAGTCAAACTGTTGATGAGCAGTATTTCCCATATGCGCGTCCACAGGAAAGCGGTAATAAAACAGATGTACGCTGGGTGAATTTTACAGATAAAAAAGGAAAGGGGTTAAGCTTTGGTATGGCCGATAGCTTATTGAGCTTCTCAGCACTTCCATATTCATTGGATGATCTTGACCCGGAAGAAGAGAAACAGCAGTATCATTCAGGCGAACTTGTTAAGCGCGATAAAATTTACATGCACATGGATTTGATCCAAAGTGGTGTACAAGGAATCGATAGCTGGGGTTCTATGCCTTTACAGGAATACAGAGTTCCTTTTGTAAAACATGAATATTCTTACTGGATAAAACCAATAAAATAACCAGAAAAAGGGAGCGTAAATTTACGCTCCCTTTTTTAGCTTCTATTCCTTTTGTTCTGATTTTGAAATGATTGCGCAAACGTTTGCAATTTTTATCATCTTGCAGATTGCTGGTGAAATGTTAGGTAACTTTCGCAGTTCTAAGGTATTTAGAAAATCTTAAAGGGAACAATCTTTTAAACAAAACTCCCTTCACTTCTTTGCCCCCAATGTACACTTCCTCCTTATTTAGTTTTACTGCCTGAACGATCTTCCTGGCACAATCTTCCGCTAACATACCATTTTCCTGTGCAGTATCCATGGTGCCCTGCGGTGTACCATTTGCCGTTAATGCATTAAGCGTAACATTCGTTTTAATAAAACCAGGACAGATAATTGTAATGTTTATCTTTTTGTCATACACTTCAGACCGAAGTGAATCAAAGTATCCATGCAATGCGTGTTTCGATGCTGAATAAGCAGAGCGCATCTTTGTGCCAAACTTTCCAACCAGGCTGCTTATGCAAACAATATTACCACCTCCATTTGCAATCATATTGGGCAGCACTGCTTTGCTTAGGATGGTTGTTCCCCAAAAGTTAACATTCATTAAACGTTGTTCAGTTTCGAGGTCGGTTTCCAGAGCCAATCCACGCTGACTAATTCCACCGCTATTGATCAGAATGTCGATATGACCATAAATACGAATAGCCTCTTCGGCTTTTCCGCTTAGGGTGGCTGTATTTTCAAGATCTAAGGACAATACATGAATGTTTACCGGATTCTTGCAGTTCGTTTTAACCCGAAATAACTCATCACGATTGCGTGAGGATATGATCAATCTTGCGCCTGCTTTATTATATTCATAAACCAAAGCTTCGCCAATTCCAGAGGATGCGCCGGTAATCCAAACAACTTTACTATTCATTACTTAATATTTAAGGTGATCATCTTCTGTTATAAACAATTCAGATGCGATATGATCTGCAAACAATTTCCCATCTAACGTTAAAACAAGGTGGTCACTCTGATTTTCTAACCACTTCTTTTCTATAAAAGGCTTTATATTTTTAATAGTGTCCGTTAAGAACACCTTGCCAAAATCAGACTCAATTTTAGTTAAACTTGTACCCCACATTGTCCTTAATGAGGTCATAATATATTCATTAAACCTATCGTAAAGACTAAGCTCTTCAATCGTTTCGGCGAGTTTTCCAGCTTGCAATTCGCTTAAGTAAGCTGCATTATTTGCGATATTAAGATATCGTGTTTTGCCGCTAAAACCATGAGCAGATGGGCCTATCCCCAAATAAGGAATCCCGCGCCAGTAATTGGTGTTATGAACGGCGTACTTGCCTGGTTTGCTGAAGTTCGAAATCTCATAATGCTCAAAACCACCTTCTTTTAGTTTGTCAATAAGTGTAATAAATTGAGAAGCACTCTGTTCATCATTAACAGGCGTTTGTTTGCCTTTTTTTATTGCACTTGCAAGTGCAGTGCGTGGCTCAACAGTTAATGAATATGCCGAAATATGTGGTGTTTGGAGTTCAATAGCTTTATTAATATTGCTTAGCCATTTGTTGTCAGTTAGTAAAGGATAGCCATAAATAAGGTCGATGCTCAGGTTTTCAAATCCTGCATCCTGACTGCGTTTTATGCATGTTTCAGCTTCGCCTGCATTATGGGCCCTGTTCATCCATATCAGATCCTCATCAAAAAAAGATTGTATTCCTATGCTAAATCTATTAACGGGTAACTTCCTTAATTCGCTGATCTTTTTTGCATCAAGATCATCAGGGTTAGTCTCAATAGTGATCTCAGCATCCGATGAAACAGAGAAATGTTTAGTTATGGTATTAAATATTTTTTCAAAACCTTTTGATGGAAGTACTGATGGTGTTCCACCCCCAAAATAAATAGTGCCGACCTGATCTGTTATCCTGGATTTTTTTCGAATAATTTCCTCGCATATGGCATCAGTCATCTCATCAACGTATTTTAAAGAGGTACTGAAATGAAAGTCGCAATAACTACAGGCTTTCTTACAAAAAGGAATATGGATATAAATGCCAGACATCTGGCAAAAATAAGGTATAAAAATGACTTGTGTACAATAGAGGATTAATCTGGCAAGATCAGCGAAGGTAATTACTAATTAGTTTACGACGTTCAAAAGAACGTATAATCTCGTTTTCCAGTGGAGTATGTGAGATCATAGTATTACCATCCCATTTCTCACTGTTGTATGGAATGTTCTTCATCAACCCCATATCGTCGGTCTTTGGTGTGATAGTCATGTATTTCTCTTTCGAAAGCGTATCATCATAATCGTACATTAAGATCGTTGCATCATAAAACAATTTCTTAGCCGTCACAAAACCAAATGCAGCTTTGCTGGTGAATTTAATATCAGCAAAATCAAGAACAGTAGCACCATCTGCAGTCTTTTTAAAGTTCACTATAGTATTTACTTCTGTGTCTTTTAATTTTAGTGGACCATTCAGGTCAAATGAAAAGTTAACGATCTTCCCGTCAAGTTTCAATACGTCGTAATTTTCAGTATCAATGAATACCTTTCCAACGAACATATTATCTGTCTTGTTAGTTTTAGGCGTGCACATAATCACAGCAATTTCATGCATATTACTTCCTGTTATATATTGGCTGATACGGCAATCATATAGAGAATCCGGTCTTTTCGTTACTGGTTTTCGTACCACATTACTTGGTAAATATCCCGTAGACATAAAGCTAAAGAAGCTAAAGTTTGTAAAGCTGATCATACTTTTCTCCAGATTAGCATACCTTGTTTGTAACGGTTGCCAGCCAGTCATGGCAAAACTCTGCCATTGGCCGTTAAATATAGCTTCCTGCATGCCGGTGTAGGTATCACCCTCTTTAGTGAACTGTCTGATGTATCCTTTACCGTAATACTTCCTGGTAGCATGGGCATACACCTTTTCAAATGCTTTCCTGATCAGCTCGACTGCATTGTCTCCGCCAACCACCACAGTGTCAAGGCTGATGGATGCAGGGCTAAGCACTATCGATAACTGTTGCGTGGGATCTGTCACCGTAATTTTTTGGGTTTGATAACCAACGTAAGATATGTTTAATGTAACAGGAAGGGCATCTGCATAAATCTCAAAGCTGCCTTCATCATTACTTATGGTAGCATTGTGAGCCTGTTCATTGTAAATGCTTGCATTGGGCAAGGGCTGTTTATTAGTTGAATCTGCAACAGTTCCATGCAGTTTAATGCCTTGATTTGCCTGGGCAAAAAGTGCTGGCATACAAAAAATAAAACTAAGGCAATAAAGAATAAGAATCTGATAAAATCGCATAGAGATAAAAATAAGAAATAAAAATAGGAGCAATGGTATTGCGCAATACCATGCTCCTATTGTAGGTTGTTAGCCTCTAAAGGGTAACGGTAGCACTCGCTTCCCAGCCGTCATTGCTCGCTTTAGCAGAAAGACTCCAAGCTGCAAACTCCATTCTCTCTTCAAGCTCTTCTACTTCGAACATTTTAACCAACTCTGGCTGATAGCTCTGTAATTCTTCGGTTGAATTTTTCATAATAGTAAATAATTAATAGGTAAACCGGATGAAATTAAATGGACATCAGTAAGCCACCCGGCCTAGCTTTGCTGATGTAACCCGCGAGTTTTTTAAAATAAAATGGTATAACATCCTCCCCACTAACCAATAAAAAATAAATACAAAAAGATATTCACTTTTCAAGTTGTTGAATGAAAGTTCCATTCTTATCATTTTCATAAACAGATCTAACAGGATAGCCGGAAAATGAATTATACTATCAAAGTGGCTTACAAGCATAAATCCCATATAAATCAGAATAAAAGCAGTGTTAGCCATACCGTAAATAATTAGCCATTTATCTGTTCGGCTAAACGCAGCCGGCAGATGTTTGCTGCGTGAGAAAACTGCTCCGAAAACGTCCTTCACCAGTTTGTTTGCCTTTGGCAGCAGATTTGGTGTATTGGTAATATCTGAAAATACCCAGTAACCATCCATACGCACAAAAGGATTCAGTTCGAACAATATTTTCAGATTGATGAGATAAAAGGCGGTTAGCAGGGTTTTGTTGCCTGTAAAATAAAAAATCAGAAACAGACAAACAGCATAAAGGAGTTCATTGGTTGCACCCGCCAGATTTACTATAATACGACGCTTTTTAGGCACCTGCCAAATGTTGGTTACATCTGAATACAACACAGGAAAAATAAGATAAAAGGCAAAACCGACCTCCCCGTGTTCCACGCCCGCTGCACGAGAGGCCGCGATGTGCCCAAGTTCGTGTATAAGCACCGAAGGATAAACCAAACAGGCGAGAAGTAACATGTTGACATTTGTCCATTCGAAGGCCTGCTGCGACGGATAACTAATCAATATCCAGGCAACTACTCCCGCAAGTATACTGATCAACACGAAAAATAAACGTGGTGAATACAGGAAACGAAAGGGGGCCGACAAAGCTCCTGCTACCGAAGGTGAAAAAAATGGCACTTGCAGATGCAGGTATTTCCCCTTTTTCTGAACCTTACCATTTTCTTCTTCTGTTAGTATTTGAAAGCCGGACAGCTTTTCCTTTGTAAGCTGACGAAATGTTTCGGTACTCAGGTCTGTATTAAAATGCAGGTTAAAGGCCTGTACAGCTGCTTCATAATCATGATGTTTCTGAAGTAGCTGCACTAGCGTCGCGCTTGCCTGATTAAGCAGCATATGGCGGCCATCCATGGTTTTTAATACCCATCGGCTATTGTCTGTTTCTGAAAGAGAGAGGTCTTTAACTAGCATGGATCAGGGAATATTTTTGTTCGTACAAATGCAACGTATTTAATACTGTAGCCGTAGTGAAAACACGATTATGATCGTCTATTATTACATTCACGCCAAATGAGCTTTTACGCCATTGCTCAACAGTTTCTAACTGGATAACATTTGTTGCCGGAAGTAACAATACCCGGTTGCTGGGCCAGCTACCGTCGCCGGTTTGGTTTCTTAAAAGCCATTCTGCACCTTTCTGTATCTTTTCTGTATAGTGATTATCGTTGAATTGTAGTAGTGCTTTCATGGCTAGCGCGGTATATAATGCACTGGGCTCATTTACGGCAGGATTATACCAGCAACCATCTGAGTTTTGTATATTACTTAACCAGCATGCCATCCTTACCGCAGCATCTGCATGTTTCTTTGTCTTACTAAGTGCCATTAGGCTAAATGAGGTGGCATAGATTGGACTTGTCCACCAGTACGATGAAATATATCCTTCATCGTGTTGTTGTTTGAGTAAATAACCAATTGTATCATCATAAGCCTCATTGATTTCCATAAAAGATAATACACAGGCAGCTACAGCCGACACACAGTTATGAGGCATTAACCAACCTGCAACGCTTACACCTTTGTCTAAACCGAGCTTTTCCCGCAGCGATAATTCATTGTTATAAGTCGCCCACCCACCATTACTATGCATAAACGAGCGCCAGTTAACCACGGTCGCCTCCGGTACATTAACCCCCCTGTTATTTTGCATCCATATAAAAAAATTAATAGAGTCCGCGTCAGCGATGATATTTTCATTATACGCTGCTCCGGTTCGGGAAAGTAATTGTTCTGATGCTTTTGCTATCAATGCTTCGTTCCCGGGTATATCCGAAAGCTGCAGAACAACATAAGCTGTAATCCAATCTCTGCCAAAGCCGGCCGAGGTCAGAAAATCGCGCCAGTAACCATCCTCCTGTAAGGAGCCCGCCATAAAATCTATTCCTGCAGTGGTTGAGTGCTGTATTGTTCTGGCCTGTAAATGATCGGTGCTTTTTTTGGCCTTGTCCTTTGTTTTCTCAATAAGCAGACTTATCTCCCGTATCTGGTTACGGCATCTTTCTTCTTTGCTTGTGATAAATGTCACAAGCCTGTGAAGCTGTGTTTTTGCAGCTATTGTTTTTGCAAGCCGAAAATGGTCAATGGCATTCTCTAAATTTCTTACAGCTATGCCTGAAAGAAAGAGATAGCGGTATTTAGCGTCACTTGAAACCGCCGATAGATCATGCCCTTGTTCTTTAATTGCTTCCTCAACCTGGCTGTGGGTATATGTCCATTGTTGTTCTATTCCGTCTTTTTTAAAATCGTCGAGATCATCAAGATATTGAAATCCGATATGCAAGTGCTGCAGACATTCTAACCAATCAGGAGTATGCTGAAAATCCTTAGGCATCAATCCATTCAATGCATAAACAATGGCATTACATACTGCAGACTTACCGGAAGCAATTTTTTTAAATACTGCTTCAGTAATTGCGGGTCTTTTTTGTGACCATTGTTTTTCTAACAAGGTGGTGTTGAAGTACTCTAGTTTGCAGGCTTCAAAGTACTGCCAGAACGGATTGCTATTCTCGTACAGCCTCCCCAGCTCTGCTGCTGATCTCTCGAAAAAACTAAAAAAAAAGATAAAGATTTGTTTTCTTCTCTGTCGCTTCCGTCTGGCTATCAGTCATATGGTCATAAACCAATAGTGCCCTAAAATAAAGGTAGCTGGCGATGCCTAATTTTTCAAGTTTGGCTGCCGGTATATTAATATCATTTTTCCCATTCTCTGTAAGAAGGGGAATTAAGTTAAGATAAAAGCTATGCGAATGATATAAATCCGGAGAAGTAAGCGCTTCTTTCGTCGCATTTTCTAGGAAAAGCGTGTTCACATATTCACTAAACTGGTCAGTAGTTTTACTCATAATTTAACTCTTGACTTAAACGAAAATTGTAAAAACCAGTAATATTTATTTGGATTTTTACGCTCTAAAGTTTTAGAAATTAAATTTAATCAGTGAGATCTGTCTGGTCAATCACTGAAAACCAGTATTTTTACTCTAATGCTGTTACATATGTAAGGTTATTTTACCGCAAATTTAGTGGTCGACTTACAAGTATGCTCTATTGAAAAGCTACCATCACTTTTTGATGTAAAATGCTTAGCAACTCCATTTATAGCTAATTCATACTTTTTGCCAGGAGCCAGCCCCTTGATTGTAAATAGATATTTATCAGGCGAGGTAATGGTCCATGAATATGCATTAGCATCCCATGAATTAATCTCCATGTTTATGCTACGATTGCTAGCAGCATTAATGTGAAGCAACATCACATCGTCATTGTGCGGATAATAAGTAAGTATATTACCTGCCTTATTTGCACCAAAGCTTTCTTTGCTTTTTATTGAAAAACCATTGGTGCGCATTAAATAGTTGTTAACGCTCAGTTCCAAGTTATAAACTGTGCTGCGGTTTGTATAAGAGAATTTTGTTCCATTTAGCGTGCTACTCATATTCGGTTCCAATCCCATCCTGTTCCATTTTGGCCTGATTCCATAAATATCCCTGTATAAAGCTGTAATACTTGTACTTATGCCAGCCAAAATATCATCACCCAATCCAAGTTGAGTAGTTCTGCTATACCGCTGAGAAGAGAGCCCATCCTTTTTATACTGGTCCAGCAAGTTATTGATGTATTTAAGTGCAATGGCCTTATCGTATTTAGCATAAGCCCGTATACCAAGGTATCCCCAGGTTGGAAATATATCACCATTTTCATATTTTGGGAAAGGCCAGTTGCCCTCACTAACCTCTTCTCTTTTAAAAGAATCAAAGCACAATGGCCAGTGAAAAAGATTCTCAGCTTTAGACCTGTCTTCTATCTGATCAAGGATCAACGCTATTCTTTTTGGGTCATCGCATATACCAAACGCTATAGCCGCAAAATTGACTGGTGTAACCAGATTATCGCCATGTACAGAGCCATCTTTGTCTCGCCAATATACATACTGCTGTTTAGCCGCCGACCAAAATCCACCTTCCTCAACCGGCTTGTTAAAAGCGGTTTTTAGGCGCGAAGCTATGGCCAAATAGTGATCTGATTTTTGCTGGTTGCCCAAGATCCTTTCGCATTTAGACCATAGGGTCAATGCTTCATACATCTGTGCATTTACAAAAGAATTCTCAAAACTTGCCCACACAATATCTAACCAGTCGCTTGCTTTTTTATCGGCAATGCCATCATTCATCATCTCAAAAATCCCATTATTATTCGAATCGCGTTTGATCAGCCAATCCAGGGCTTTTTCTACACTCAATTGATGAGACCGCAACCAATCAACATTTCCGGTTAAATCAAATTGCTCGCTGGTATTAATCACGTAGCCTGTTTGAGAGTCTATTGTATAGCCCCACATTGCTTCATAATATCCGGTCTTAGAATTATATGTTCCCGGTATCTCATCACCAGCAGCATTGTGCCAGCGTGATAAAACACGGCCATCACCAAGCATGGCCTGGTCCCGCTCCTGATCTAGTGTTGCCGACATGTTGTTGGTATAGTTCGGGTCATTTACCGCCATCCCGATCTGTGCAAAGAAAGGCTCGTGCAAACATTTCCAATTCGTTAACCAGCCATTTGCACCTATTATATTGTTATCTACTACACCATATCGCCCGGTTGTGTTTAGCAATTCCCGTACTGCCACGGCATCAATACCCGCCAAGGTTCCCCT
>Ga0256879_1000015_pt1 | contig 35763 bp, 32 predicted proteins | sample MC6MC0437MT_FD_186346 | JGI IMG/M metagenome (GOLD analysis project Ga0256879, IMG submission 186346) | Metatranscriptome of enriched soil aggregate microbial communities from Iowa State University, Ames, United States - MC6-MC0437-MT... | ecosystem: Environmental > Terrestrial > Soil >... | reverse complement strand
CCGTTGTTTATCAAAAAAAAATTTATACAATCACAAATTTACAACTTCTAGCAATACGTATAATAAACCATTAAAAAATAAATTGAACACGATTATTAAATATGGGGATAATGGGACTCGAACCCATACGGTAAAAACCACTGATTTCTAAAATCAGCCTGTCTACCATTTCAGCATATCCGTCCCTTCACCTAGACAGACTTGAACTGTCGACTTCACGCTTATCAAGCGTGCACTCTACCAACTGAGTTATAGGTTTTATGAACCCTATGAGAATCGAACTCATATTCTTAACGTGAAAGGTTAAAGTCCTACCATTAGACGAAGGGTTTTCCTGGGTGTATTGGGACTCGAACCCAAAACCTCTGGTTTAAGAGACCATTGCTCTACCAAATTGAGCTATACACTTGGGATAATAGGACTCGAACCTATAATCATGGGTTCAAAACCCACCGCCTTGCCCTTTGGCTATATCCCATATAAACGAATATTTAACATCAAATTAACCTCTAATACAGACGATTAAAAACATCTGAAATTGTTGAATTAAATGCAAAACATTTCACAAAAATACAAGTTAAAAATATTTACGAAACTATACCAACAACTAATGGCTAGTGTTGTAAATATCATTTAAATAAATACAAGTTAAAATCGAAAAAATGTAAGCTTGAACGATTGCGATACAGAACTCAAGCACAACGATAAATACAATAAATAAAAGTGGTAAAAATGATATGATTGCGTACTGTTTAAATATGTTAAATATGAAAGCACTTAATATATTTAAAAGAGTATGGCCTGCAAGCATATTCGCAAAAAGTCGAACGGATAAACTAAATGGACGAATTAAATAAGAGACAACCTCTATAACAACTAGGAATGGAACTAGTGGTTTTGGAACACCGCTTGGTACAAATAAATTGAAAAAGGATAATTTATTGTTAAAAAAATTAATCAAAGTTATACCAACAAAAAGAGAGAAGGCTATCTGAAATGTAAAAATAATGTGGCCTGTTATTGTAAAACCGTAAGGTAAAAGACCGATTAAATTAGAAATAAGTATAAAAGAGAAGATAAACAATACTAGAGGAAAATATTTTAACGCCACAATATTGCTTACCTGTTGTTTAAACAACTGTAACACGAAAAGATAAATATTCTCTATTGCATACTGTCACTTGCTTAAAATGTATGTATTACTGCTGTTATTTACATAAAATAAAAAAGTAAACCCTGTTAGTACAATCAAAAGTATGATTGTGTTATTTGTTATTGAAATGTCTATACCAGAAAAACATATTTTCTTAAGTACTTGAATTCTAAATTGCTCTAATGGATTAAAAATCATGTTAAAAAATATAAATATACAAATAAATTATTATAAAAAGGCTTTGAATTTAAGTTTTTCAGTCTCTGCCGATTGTGCAGAACAATCAATCTTGCGTAGGTGGAAAAGCTCTCTGCCTTTAATAAACCTAGCGGTCTATTTCACCAAAAACGATATCTTGAGTACCTATAATAGTGACAACGTCAGCTATCATGTGCCCTTTTGACATAGCATTTAGTGACTGTAAATGTAAAAAACCAGGAGCTTTGATTTTACAACGATAAGGTTTGTTAGAACCATCTGAAACTAAGTAAACACCAAACTCACCCTTTGGTGCCTCAACACAAGCGTATATTTCATTTTCAGGAACATTAAATCCCTCGCTATACAGTTTAAAATGGTGAATTAAAGATTCCATCGAATACTTCATGTCAACGCGTTCTGGAGGTGTTATTTTCTTGTCATCTAACTTAATTAAGCCGGATGGCATAGATTTTAAACACTGTTTAATTATATTGATGCTTTCATACATCTCATAAACTCGAATTAAGTAACGATCGAAGCAATCACCGTTTTTTCCAATTGGTACACTAAATGAGAGTTGATCGTAAATCTCGTATGAATTATTCTTACGTAAATCTCAATTAATACCGGAACCGCGTAACATAACGCCACTAAACCCGTGACTCATAGCCTCTTCAGCAGAAACAATACCAACATCAACTAGTCTTTGTTTCCAAATCCTATTGTTATTTAATAACTCTTCAACTTCTACCAATCTTCAAAAAAACTGATCGACAAACTGCATAATGTCGTTTCAAAGACCTAATGGAAAGTCTTGTGAAACACCACCAGGTCTTATATAAGCCGCATGCATTCTCGCACCCGAAACACGTTCGTAAAACTCCATTAGTTTTTCTCTTTCTTCAAATAGTCAAAGAAATGGGGTTAAAGCACCGACGTCCATAGCATGAGTCGTAACAGCTAATATGTGATTTAGTATTCTAGTCAATTCACTAAATATAACTCGAATGTACTGCGCCCTAAGTGGAGCCTTGCAGTTTAATAAACCTTCAACAGCTAATGAATAGGCATGTTCTTGCGCCATCATAGAAACATAATCCAACCGATCAAAGTAAGGTAATGCTTGTAAATAAGTCTTGTATTCGATCAACTTTTCTGTACCCCTATGCAACAAACCAATATGCGGATCTGCCTTGCGAACTAATTCGCCATCCAACTCTAAGATCAAACGAAGGACGCCGTGAGCAGCAGGATGCTGAGGACCAAAATTCATGGTAAAATTTTTTATTTTTTTTGTAACATTTGAATAAGCGTTTATTTGATTTTTTCTCATGGACTAGTAAAGTTAAATAATCTGTACTCTTGCGACATTTCTAAAGGTTCGTAAACTATATTAGACTTTTCATCGTCATACCGAATTTCAATATAACCTGTAAGTGGGAAATCTTTTCTTAACGGAAAACCGTCAAAGCCGTAATCTGTAAGAATACGACGTAAATCAGGATGGTTTAAAAAAAAAATTCCAAACATATCTCAACATTCCCTTTCGGTCCAATTAGCCCCACTAAACAAGGATGAAAGAGAAGGTACATACGCTTGCGTATATGTTTTAACAAATAATCTAATATTATACTTTGTGGATAATAAATTATAATTTACTTCAAACCTTTCGGCCTTAGCTGGATAATCAATAATACATATATCACTTAAGATTTTGGCCTGAAGAATAGAATTATTTTTCAAACTACTAATAAGTTCAAAAATATAATTGCTTTTAGCTACCAGTATTAATGACCTGTTTTCCGACTTCTTCAGTATTATAACACTTAAAAATTTTTTATATAAACTTAAAAAAACTTGTAAATAATAACTAAAATTCATAGTCTAATCTCACTCTAAAGCCCCTTTTTGTCATTCATATACGAAACCTATTGTTAAAACAATTAAAAATAGAAACACAGACCAAATACCAAAAAAACCACTAACCGATATAGAAATTGATCATGGAAATAAATACATTATTTCCAAATCAAATATCATAAATAATATTGCTATTAGATAATACCTAACGTTAAACTTACTTCTAGTATCCTCAAAGGGCTGAAAACCGCACTCGTAAGCCGAATTCTTTTCAATATCCGATTCTTGATAGACAAGAAAATAAGAAAGAAAAATCAATAAACATGAGATAAAAAAAGCTCCTCAAAAAAAGATAAATATATATATGTACTCTAATGTCATGTGTTTTTTAAAGATTAGCTATTTGCTATTTGAAAAAAACGGGATTAAAAATTAACGAATTAGTTTTATTCTTTAACAATAAAGCCAACTTAACATTTGAAATCCTTTTTTTAAAAATTGGAACTAAGGAAATAAAATTGCTAGAAAGGGCCTTCAAATTTAAGTAAAATAATTTATTAAAGTAAAGAAAGTTGAAGACCGCATTCATATAAATATTTATATCTTTCAATATAAATTCAATTTTTGTTTGAAATTCGGATTCGATTACGTTAGACAAAAATTTAATTAAGCAAAAGAAAAAAATAGTAAAAATGACTATTACAACCTTCTCGTTAATATAATGTAACAAATTATTTATTGAAAATAATACAAAAAATGTTAATAAACTATATTTCATCTATATCTAAATTATTTAATCTATCTATCAAACAAGTATTTAATGGATAATTTTTTTCAAGTAGCGATATCTTCAGTATATTTTCAGATGCTGACTCAATGAAATTATTTAATAAGTAGCTTCTATTTAAAATAGAACTAAAGACGCTTGTTGTCACTAAAAATTTCAGTGCAGTTAAAACGCTTGAAAGAAGGCCGTAATAAACCCTACTAAAGTAAGTACTAGTTAGGACCTTATTTTTTGCCGAATACTCCATGTAATCAAACTTATACAAGAAAAAATACCATATCTTGTATATTATATTTCTTAACTTTAAATTTTTAAAAACTAAAATTACAAAAAAGTTAACGGTCAAAAAATATAATCCAAAAAAAAAGAGTGTCAATCAAAAGTATTGAGTAAAGAAGGAAATTTTGTCTAGTTGAGGCATAATACTAACGTATTTTGTCCAAGCGTCTTTTTTCAGCAAACAAAATCTGAGAAATCTCTCAGATTTCTAGAATGTAGTTCAATTTAGAGGGACTGGCGATTCAAGAGTCCAACGCCGAAAATTAAAGAAAGTTACGGCTCTACGCATATATGAATATAAAGCTGTTTAGCATCCAAACACACGGCGACGTAGCTCATAAAATATCTATAACCTTTTCAATTTTTTTTTTCGCATAAACAGCGAATGTGGTCTATTTCTTACTATAATAGCTTTTAAAATGGAAAGTCCTGATTGTTTAAAACTCTGGAATATAAGTTTTCCATTTTTCATATAAGTACTGGTCATAAAAAACTTTCAAATATAGCGGATATTTTTTATTCTAGCAATCTTTGAAGCAGAAGCTGCGACAGCCTTTAACGTATCCCATGATTTTTTCTTTTTTTTAGTTGTGATTTTACACGAACCTGCGGATTGTGAAACCACGACCCGGCCCCTAATGTCTGTTATCGTTATAAAAACGTTATTCTTTGTTTTTAAAAAAAAAAGCGTAATACTTCTTCTTATTTGGATTTACCTTTCCAAGCAAAAAGCGTTCTCTTCAAGGAATTCACCCCCTTTTAGGTTTAGGTGGTGGTGGGCTTTTCTTAACTTTTCTCAAAACAATTCGCTTTTTTATAACCTTTTTGCGTAATTTTACCTCTTTTTGAACAATAGTACTTTCAGGTGAGACCATATTTATAATTCTTTTTTAATATTATTTCTAGAAGTTTTAGAATTTGTATGAGTCCGCTGCCCTCTAACAGGTAACTTAAGAATATGACGCATACCGGAATAACTTTTAACTTTTTTCTTTCGTTCCACGTTGTTAAATATCTTGTTCTTTTCTAAACTAAAAAAAAAGTCGGACTGAGCTTTTAGATTTATGAAAGTGTTGTGACTAACCTTACTATTAGGATAACCGCACCAACCATTCAATAAAATTATTTTTCTTAAATTTTTTAAGTTAATACCGTGTACCTTACGCAAGGCGGTATTAAGATTTTTTTTTTTATTAACTTCGACAAAATTTTCAAATGTTTTAAATTCCTTCATAATTACATAAACCTTTGTTTTTTACCAACCTTTAATTTAGTAAACTTAAAATTCTTAAATTGCAAAACACCCTTACCTTTGTAAAAATTAGATTTTTTAACTTTCTTTAGATTAGCCATAAAATCATATAGTACGGGATTGCTGACGGATAGTATATATATCTGGTTTTTCTTACAATAGACTTTTAAAGCCTCCGGAATATCAAAAATTATATAGTTACAGTCACCAACAAGCACGTAGAGCTTTCGCCCCATAACAAAATTTTTAAAACCTAGACCAATCATGTGTAATTTTCCAAATGAACTATAACCAGAATAGAATATATTGTATAAAGATTTAGATACTAAGTCCACGGCCTTTAAATAATCGTTGTACGACAAATCGTTAGATAAAAATAAAAGGTTATTACCTTTATAGATCGGCTGAGCAGCCAAACGAGCCTTTCAAATAAATTTATTTGCCTCAGAACAAAATACAAAAGTGTAAACCCCATTATTACAAGATTGAGAAACCGTCATATTGTTTTTAAATGGTATTATTTTAGATATAGTCGCCCCCATCTAACTAACTTTTAAAAGAACTTCGCCACCACGACCAAAAATAATCGATTCTTCATCAGTGAGTAAACCCCTGTTAGTTGAAATTATATAAAAACCAGAACTTTTTTTCCTGAGATCTAGACGTAAACCCTCATATCTGGTATAAATTCGTCTACCTGGAGTTGAAATAACATTGATATTTCGTATAACCGGTTTATTATCAGTGTATTTTAAAAAAACCTTTATATACTTCTTGTTTTCTATAGCAAAACCTCTAATATAACCAAGCCTATATAAAACATTTAAAATATTTATGCATAACTTTGAATTTTGAACGGTAACAACTAAATGTTTCGCGATGCTACCAACTTTAATTATAGATATCATATTACTAACTAAACTCATGACTTAACTTAATTTTTTCACACCGTTTATGTAATTATTTGAAATTAATAAACGCAATTTAATGCGAGCTAGCTTAAAATGATTCGAGACAGACCTACCATTATTAGAAATAAAACACCTTTGTTTTATCATAACATATGACGAGCTGTTAGAAAGTTTAGTTAGACGAGAAAAACTGTGTTGTCTTATATAACTTGGAATGTTCAAGTTATAAGCTAAACTTTTATACTGTAATCTTTTTAACTCAAATTTAAAAAATAGTTTATAAAGCTTTTTATTTTTTATTATCAAATATTTCATTTTTTATATTTTTTTTTACCTTTAGAAAAAAACCGCCAGTTAATTGCCTTAATGAATTATTGTTGTTACGGGCTTTGTTGTGAGAAAATAATGAAACTTTTATTTGTGTTTTTTGAGCCTGTTTATAATAACTTTTTACAAAAAACTGAATGTTGTCAAGATATAAACTATAACAACCGTTTAGAACATTATATTTTAAGCTTTTTTCATAGTATATGTGATAAAAGTAAAGGTAAAAATTAGAAAGATAAAATAAAAAATTGCCTTTGTTATTTTTGCTTAAGGTAGTAGTGATATTAAAGCGTTTTAATATTTTTTTATTTAGGTATGCGAACTTCACCCTTCTAAGAATCGGTTTTTGACCACCTACCATAAAAAGCAAATAATACAACTTCGTAAATTTTAAATTCTTATCGGACTTAAAGGTACTGAAAGAAGTGTTTATGCGAATTGCCGCATTCTCATCCAATGTGTTGATATTGTATACGCTACCCTGATGCAAGTTTAAATTTTTTATTACAGTTCTTTTATAGTTATTTAAATACATCGGTTGTTATAGGGTAACTTGCGCAAGAGAAATCACTTTACTAAACTTTATATTAACTCTAATCTCTCGAAATACCGGACCTAAAAGTCTTGATCCTATAGGCAAAAAGTATTTATTTAATAGAGCAGCCGAATTCGTGCCTGATCTAACAAAGAAATTTCCCCACCTTTTCACACCCTTTAATGTTCTTAATACGACAGCTGTACAAACCTGACCCTTTTTTACCTCTTTACTTTTTTTCACGTTTTTTTTAACGATACTTTTTTTAACGACTACCGTTATAGTATCACCTACCATAGCACCGACTCTAGACGATGAATTTAGCAGGCGTATACAGCTAACGAAAACTGCACCAGAATTATCAGCTACCTTTAATATTGTCTGTACGTTGATCATATTTTTTTACAATAATTGTAGGTACTGGAAGACGAAGAGAAGACGAGTGAAGAGCTCTAATTACCGGACCCTTCGAAACGCCTTTTATCTCAAAAATTATCTTACCAGCCCTTAACGGGTATATTTTTAACGAAGGACTACCCTTTCCTCTCCCCATACGAACATCCCTGGGCTTCCTAGTTAGCATCCAAAACGGTAAGGTTCTAATTATTAAAAAATTTTTTTTCTTAATAACTCTCTTTAACGACCTTATTGCCGCTGTTAATTGTTCTGTAGTCAAATTGCAATTATTTAAAGCCTTTAAACCAATAGAGCCGGAGTATAATTTATCATACTGAAGAGTGTTATTACCGCTGTACTTTATCTTAAAATATTTTTTAAATTTCATGGCTATACTATAAAATCAACTAAATTTCGTTTTTTTCTATTAAGACGAACCCAAACCTTTATAGTTATAGAACTATACTTCAGTGCAATCGTTCTATAACTATAATCCAATTTAGACTTAACAGTGCTCAAAGCTAAACTTCCAAAAGACTTTCAGTTGTAAGTGGCCCTCTGCTTACGAGAAAATCGACCCGAACACATAATCTTGTAACCTCTTACAATCTTTTTTTTTCGCATTAATATTCTAAACAAAAAATTAATGTTTTTTAAAACTTCCCAAATTGTATAATACTGCTTTAATCTAATAAAAAAAAACTCGCTAATAATACTAGCATTCACATTCATTTTCGATAATCCCAATATAAAAATGTTTACAAAATTTTTGCCAGAAACAAGAATTTTTGAGACATAAAAATTCAACATATCTTTAAAATTGTTCCAAAACACCTTTAAAATTTTATTCTTTAAAAACAGAAAAAATAACTTTCTCGAGTACTTTAAGACGATTCTCTTTTTTAAAACATGAAGTAAGCGCATATTAGAACCGTATTGTTCAGAACGCATTAAACTACGATACTTTTTAAAAAATCTCTGATGAAAATACTTCTTTACGAAAAGGTATTTCTTGTCTTTTTTTAAACTGAAAAATAAAAGATCCAAAAAACTATCGTGAACGTATAAATAAAGCGATAAAGAATTGAAAGACCTAACAATCTTTAAGTTAACCAGAATTAAACCAATAGCTATTGAATCTAAATGAAAGGAAAAAATCCTTTTTACGAGTCGCTGAATAAGAATATCCTGATTAACTATATACGAATAATTTAATTTCTCAGAAACAAATCAATTGTTATTTCAATACCTAATATTGTATAATCTATAAGAAATTGGATTAATTACATGGCCCATTATTTTTTCTTACCTTTTTTATTTATAACCTTTTTTTTATGAGTAACACCAACCTTTCTAGTAAAAATAAATTCACCCACTTTCAAGCCGATCATTCTACGTTCAACTAATAACGATTTAGTAGACTTGCCGTCGTAAACCAATACTTTTTTCTTTAACATAGTATTTAACAGGGTGGATGAATTATTTAATCTTTCCTTATTTTTTATAAAGCAACCTTTTCATGATGATCTCATTTTTTTTTAAATCTTTTTTCTACTTTTTAAAATCAACGATGAACTTCGTTTACGTGTAGGTTTTCCTTTTGTTATAAACCCGTATGGAGTAACGGAAGGACGTCCGCCCGACGTTTTACCTTGACCACCACCGTGAGGATGATCAACCGGATTCATCGCTACACCGCGAACAACAGGTAACCAACCCTTTAATCTGTAAAAACCAGCCTTTCTGAAGTTTCTATAGATATACTGAAAATTAGAGACAGCACCAACCGTAGCCAAACAGTTAGATGGTATCTTTCGCAATTCACCAGATTTTAACTTTAAAATAACAGTTTTTTCAAACTTGCTAACAATAGTCGCATAGGCGCCAGCCGCTCGTATAAATTGAGCACCCTTGTTAGGAATTAATTCAATTGAACTAACTCTCAAGCCAATCGGTAAACCATATAAATAACCTGAATTGCCAGATTTATTTACAACGTTCTCTTTCGAAAAAATGTAATCACCAACATTTAGGCCTTCAGTAGCTAAGATATAAGCCATAATACCATTTGAATAAACAACTAAAGCGATCAAACCGTTACGTTTTGGATCGTACTCGATTCTATGGACAAGTCCAAAAATGTTTCAAATATACCTGTTGAAATCGATTATTCTATTAGATTTTTTGCATCCACCGCCGCGGTGATAACGTGTAATTCTACCTTGATTATTTCTACCAGATATGCGTTTTGAGCCAAACTTCAAATTTCTTATTGGTTTAGATTTTCATATTAAAACAGACATGATATAAATTAAAATCCGGTTTTTAAAAAACGTAAAAAGCGTATATACGTCTTATTTTCAAAGGAAATAGAGTGATACTCTTTTCTATGTTTAATCAGTGAACCCTCGTTTCGTATAGCACTATTTATATTACCAAACACCGAGAGTACCGAATTACCATTTTCAGTTGAGTTATTTATTAATCATCTAACAGCCACCGCGTAACTTTTAGAGATAGGCATTAATACAGGTATCTTGTATTTTTTGCCACTAATGAACATTATCTTATAGTTTATTAACGGCCGAATTCGTTCTAAAGAGTACAAATATTTGACTATAAATTCATTCTTCCACTTAAATTTTAAAAGAGTAAATAAGTCGACAAACATTCGCGAAGAAAGTTTTTTCTTTCCAGCAAGTACTATTGACTGAAAGAAAACGTTTAGGAATAATAACTTTTCCACTCTACTTAAACCTTCCTTACGTATAACCCTTTTTGGCTTTCGTTTGAAAACCTTTTTGTACTTCCGTAAAATGGCCTTTAATCTAGCATACTTGATGAAATCATGAAGAAAACGCGTAAGGCTTTTACGGCGGTAGAACTTATTTATGATCTTATAATAACCGACCTTAGAAAATCTAGGTTTACGGTGCAAAAATTTTAAGTAGAACTGCTTAAAACCCCTTCTATATTTTCTTCTTCAAAACCTTTTTTTCATTCTACGCGAATACCTAAATAGACGGCGTTTTACGCGTAATGTATCAACCCTTTTATTTATGTACGATACAGTTGCGTAACCCGGAACCGCTAATTTGTATATGCGTAGAGCCATCAACTTTTTTTGACGACGGGACAGGCGCATCTTAGCTAGTAGCTGTTTACGCTTTGCAAGCTGCAACTCCCTCCTGCCGTACTTTCAGGAACGCCTAAACCGATTTAAGTGAAGACGTTTAAACAATCTCTTTTTATATGGAATTCGTTTTTTTGTAATACTAACGTTATTTTTTTTTTGTTGGATAACCATATTTTGATAACTTTTTCCTTCTCTCGAAGCTCTCTTTTCAACTAAAATCATATTTGCCCTTAACTAAGGTATAACGAACTCCAGGTAAATCAGGAGCTCTACCGCCTGAGACTAAAACAGATGAATACTCCTGCAGATTATGACCCTGGCCAGGAATATAAGCAATTATCATGCGCCTAGTAGATAGTCGCAATTTAGCAACCTTACGCTGAGCCGAATTTGGCTTTTTAGGTTTAACTATTCGTAATTTGACGCATACACCCTTCTTTTGCGGACAACCCTTTAATGCCTTAACATTATTGGTATGAATTTTTTTTTTTCTTGGACTAGATAATATTTGATGATAAGTTGGCATTTTTATAATTCAATAATCGTATTACGGTTAAATTTAAAAATTTTACCGATTTTATAAGTTTTAAAAAAACGAAATTTAAGGCTCTCAGCAAAACGACCTGTCCGTTAAATTTTTTAAAAGAGAATAAAAACTCTTTTAAAAAGTTGCCAGACACAAGATTGGAATTTAATCTATAAAAAGAAACAAAGAAACTGCTAGATTGGTTCAACTTCAACACGTACTCAAGAAAATTAATTGCAAAACTTAATTTATTAGAAGCTATGTAAAAACTATTTGAATTAAATGGGATGGTCGAGAGTAAGGAGAGAAACTTAGCATTTACCTTATTAATAGATATACCCTGCAAAGCAAGAGAGTTCATCAGATAATTTAAGCGAACACCACTTTGATTGCTAAATACTACAAAAAATCCGTATCTTTGAAATATCATTTTTCTTACAGAAATAAAATTCGAAAGGTTGTACTTTAACGTACTAATGTGCGCAAACCTCGAAGAATCTATACTATTTATACTAACCTTTCCAACTGACGCAATTGAAATAGTTTTTAGAATTCTAGCAATATATTTTCTAATGGAAATATAAATCATTCTATGACGATTTTCTAAACGATTCGTGGAAAAAATTGACTTAATCAACGATACTTTGTACAAAATTAATGCGTTTAAATTAGGTTTGGTGAGACTAAAACCCTCTAAATTAGATAAAATAGATGTTATATAAGGTGTTTTAACAAATATTTCAAATGTTTTTATTTTTGTTATCTTAACTCTTACAGGTACAATTATGTCAAAGTTAATAAATTTAGTTTTTGCCTCAAAGTCAGTAATAAACTCTTTAACATTTATGCCGTAAAGGCCTAGAACTGGTGTTAAAAATGACACCATATTTGTGTGATATTTTGGGATTAGAACTGTAATCTCTTTTAGATGCAGTTTGTCAAAATCAAAATTTAAATTGGTTCTCATATGTATATATTGAAAAAAATTAAGCTGGTCGGCTAAAAAACAGGGGGGACAGGACTCGAACCCGTATCTTTAACTTTGGAGGATAACATTTTTCCCTTAAACTACCCCGCGGCTGCTAAAAAAATTAAATGAAGATATCAGGTGAGAAGAAGTGATTAACATACCCGCCTGGAGGCATAAATCCGTCGAATAATAACGTTAAAGAAATGCTAATAAAAACTAAACCTAAAGTGATTGGAACAAACACTTTTCAGCCAAGTCTCATTAATTGATCATATCTGTAACGAGGTAAGGTAGCACGCACTCAAATAAAGGCGAATAAATACGCGTACACCTTTAACACATATACTGTAGAATGATACAACCAGGTAAAATAATAATGTTCTAATCTAAAGTTGTAAAAAAATTCGTCAATATGAATATACAGTTCTAGATTGAAAAATTTAACGAAAAAGTATAAATCAGGCATCGTTCAACCACCTAAAAATAAAATGGTGGCTACATGGCATAGAAGTATAATGTTTGCGTATTCTGATAAAAAAAATAATGCAAACAGAACACTACTATGTTCAACATTATAACCAGAGACCAATTCAGACTCAGCTTCCGCTAAATCGAACGGGTGTCGATTTGTTTCAGCCAGCATAGCTATGAAAAATAAGAAAAACTGAGCCCAAAGAACAAAAGCGTACCACAAATCTTTCTGTGATCAAATTATCTTTAAAAAATTCAACGAACCGCTTAAAACTATAATATTAATTATGATAATACCGATCACAACCTCATAGGCAATAACCTGAGCAATGGATCTAAGTGCACCTAAAAAAGCATACCTAGAATTGCTAGATCAACCAGCCACTATAATATTAAGGGTATTAAGAGACGATACCATAAAAACATAGAGAATACCTATGTTTATATCTGCGACAACAGCGTTATTATTGAACGGAATAACAAACCAAGCACTTAAACTTAAAATTAATAAAATCAGCGGTCCGCCAAAAAATAGAACAGATGATGCATTTTGTGGGATCGGATTTTCCTTTAAAATCAATTTTAAAGCATCGGCTAGTGGTTGAAGAATACCTAAGAAACCAGTTCAATTTGGCCCCTTACGTTTTTGTATACTTGCGAGAACTTTACGTTCAAAGAGGGTCAAAAACGCAACCGTTAAAATTATATTTAATATTAAATACAGAGACAATAAAACAAATGAGATAAATAAACTTATCATCGTATATATTTTTTCTCCAATTTAAGATTTAAACTATTTGGAAGCAAATCCAAAAATGTTTGTAGAAAGGTGTTTTAAATAACTGATGAAGAAACCGACAACATTATTGTTATTCTTCTTCTTGTAATACTCTGTGTTAGAAAGAAGAATAACGTTGGAATTAAAGATAGAGTAATTAGTAATTCTAGCAAACATGTCGTTTTCGTAGGATCTGATTAGTTTATTGTTAATTCCAGTTAAAAAAACCTTTGATACCTGAATACATTAGAACAAACTGATTTTCGATTGGAATAGGAACGAATCTATTTTGATTTAAAAGTTCTGTAAGCATATTACCTCTTAATAGTAAGTTTTTAGTAATTTCATCAAGATCACTACCGAATTGAGCAAAACTTAAAGCTTCCCTATACTGAGCTAGTTCAAGTTTAAGAGAACCTGCTAACTTTTTGATAGCTAAAATTTGAGCAGCTGAACCGACACGGCTAACTGATAAACCAACATTTACTGCAGGACGGATACCGTTGTAAAATAAATTGGTTTCAAGGAAGATTTGACCATCCGTAATTGAAATAACATTTGTCGGAATATATGCTGAAACATCACCAGCCTGTGTTTCGACTACCGGAAGTGCAGTTAATGAACCATTTCCAAAGTTTTTGTTCAGTTTAGCAGCTCTTTCTAAAAGTCTAGAGTGTAAGTAGAAGATATCACCAGGATAAGCTTCTCTACCAGGAGGTCTTCGTAATAATAAAGACATTTGACGATAAGCAACGGCTTGTTTGCTTAAATCATCGTAAATGATTAACGCATGTTTGCCATTATCTCTAAAGTACTCACCTATGACACAACCAGTGTAAGGTGCTAGATATTGTAATGGTGCAGCTTCGGAGGCAGTTGCTGCAACTATGACGCTATATTCTAAAGAGTTTGTCTTTTCAAGTAAAGTTACAAGTTTACTGATAGAAGATCTTTTTTGACCTATAGCGGTGTAAATGCAATATAAAGCATTTTTTTTATTTTTTGCGTTTTCGTAGCGTTGATTTAAAATAGCATCTAAACAGATCGACGTTTTACCAGTTTGTCTATCACCGATGACTAACTCACGTTGACCACGACCTACTGGAACAAGACAATCAATTGCTTTGACTCCGGTAATCATAGGCTCGTTAACGGATTGTCTTGTGATGATACCAGGAGCCTTGACTTCAACTTGTTTTAACTCAGAATTTTTAAATTCACCCTTGCTATCAATAGGTTGTCCAAGAGCATTGACAACACGACCAAGAAGGCTCATACCGACCGGTACACTGATAATATTACCAGTACCTTCGACGTATTCTCCAGGTTTTATTTTGGTTTCATCACCAAATAAAACAGCAGAGACGGTTTCAGAATTCAAATTTAAAGCCATACCTTGAATGTCGTTAGAGAACTGTAGCATTTCTCCAGCCTTAACATTTGAAAGACCTTCAATAATAACAACACCATCAATTATACTTTTTATAACACCTATATTACTATCGTTTTTTAGGTATTGTAAAAATAACTCGTTTATATTTTGACTTTGTAATAAACTGGTTTTCAAGAACTTATACTTTTTCATTTTTGTTCTAAACTTAAAAAAAAATCTTTTTTTATAAAGAGTAATGTGCAATAACTATTCGTTTTGAGCACCTGTTTTCGAAAGATTGCCACGAAATTTTTCATGACCGCTTTTTAATTGTTTTTGTATTGCAAAATGCAAAAGTTGACTTTTAACCCTTAAGAGAAGTTACAAAGTTAACTGTTATAATACCCCTGATTCTGTAAAATATAATTAAGATGGCAAGGCCGATAGCGGCTTCAGCGCCAGCTAAGGTCAACACGTATAGTATAAAGATTTGACCAAAAACGTCTTCCAAAAGTACCGAGAATATTGCGAAGTTAAAATTAACCGCGAGCAACATCAGTTCAATAGATACCAAAATAATTATTATGTTTTTTCTGGTGATAAAAATGCCCAGAATACCCAAGAAAAAAATTATAAATGAAAAAAATAGCAAAAAAAAGATATTTAAGCTTGCCATTATTAAAAAATTAATTTTATTTTAAAAAAACGCTTTTTAAGCTATAACCTTGAAGAAATGGAACAAGAGTAGACATGCTAAAAAAGTAAAAAAAGTAAAGCACTGTAAGAATTTGACCTAGCATTAGGTACGGATCTTCTATTGGTTTAAAGCCGATTCAACCTAATAGTACACAAACGGACAGAAAAGATCAGAATAAAATAGTCTTTGAAATTTCAAAGAATGACCCTTTAAATATGTTATTGGTTATAAACGGTAAAAGAAACAGAACTATTAAAGCTAATGCTAAAGTGATGACACCGCCTAGTTTGTTTGGAATGGAACGTAAAATAGCGTAAAAGGGTAAAAAATACCATTCAGGAACAATGTGGGTCGGCGTAACTAACGGGTTAGCTGGAACATTGTTTACAGGATCTATTATTTTATCTGGGTAGAAAAAGATTGCATAGCAGAAAATTATCATAAATAAAATCACGCCTAAAAGATCTTTAAATACAAAGTAAGGGTGAAATGGCACTTTGTTGGATGCTGACAGAGCGATATTAAGCGGATTGCTAGAACCGCTTTCATGCAGAACAGCCACGTGAATTAATGACAATAAAGCTATAACAAACGGTAACAGATAATGTAAACTAAAAAATCTATTTAGAGTAGCATTATCCACCGAAAAACCACCCCACAATCATATAACAATATACTCGCCAATAATCGGAATAGCTGAAAAAAGGCTAGTAATAACTGTTGCGGCTCAAAAACTCATTTGACCTCATGGCAGAACGTAACCTAGGAAGGCTGTAAGAATCATCACAATTAGAATTGCAACACCAAGGTTCCATAATAATTCACGTGGTTTCACGTATGAATTGTAGTATAAACCTCTAAATACATGAACATATACGCAAATAAAAAAAAATGATGCGCCATTGGCGTGTATGTATCTTATTAACCAACCGTAATTAACATCCCTCATAATGTATTGTACGCTGGAAAATGCGCTTTCTATGTTTGGAACATAGAACATAGCTAGAAATATTCCCGTAACAATCTGAATACCCAAACAAAAAGCTGCCAGCACACCAAAGTTTCATAAATAACTTATATTAGGCGGGGCTGGATAATCTATTACAAAACTATTTATTATATTCAATAAAGGATATTTCTTTATAAAACGCATACTATGAATATCAAAAAAATTGGTAGGGACAGGATTCGAACCTGTGAAGCAAGAAGCAGTAGGTTTACAGCCTACTTCCCTTAACCAAACTTGGATACCCTTATAATGCTAAACAAAAACTAAAGAAAAAGAACTAAATAAATAAGATTAAGAAAGCCATAACTAGAGCTAGTAGACCAATAGCTTCAGTAAGAGCAAAACCAATTAGAGCGTAACTGAATAATTCTTTTTGAAGGTTAGGGTTTCTGGAAAATGCTAAGATTAAGCAACCGAAAACAATACCAACTCCAGCACCTGCACCAATTAGACCAGATGTAGCTAAACCTGAACCTATCATCTTAGAACTTTGTAAAATAATATCTAAATTTTTCATGTGATATATTTTTATAACTAATTAATGGGTATGCGCTGACAAGAAAGTATTTATGTATCTTATAAGACTAAAAAAAGCTGCGAGCACTAAGACTTCAAATAATAACTACGACGTAATGATATCAAGACGTGGTGGTGAGAGGGTGATAGGTTCTTACAACCAAAACAATAATAAGTTAATATTGGATATAAAGATATTAATATTCGTTCTAGGCAAAGGAGCTGTTTTTTCTAAAAATTTTTCAATGATTTTTAAAAAGACCACAGGCTTCCTTGCAACAAGACAAAATGTAAAAGTGAAATTCTAATGAAAATTAATAACGTAATAACTCATATTCAAAAAAAAAATTGGATTAAGGTTGGCCGTGTGGTTTATGTAAGATATATATTAATAAAAGAAGATGAAATTAAAATTTCCAATTTCATCGGGTTATGTATTGCTAAGAAAAATAAATCAAATAGTCTTCTAATAAAGAATAATGTGAAAAAAGAGGATATTAAGCTCTTAATACACACACATTCTCCACTAATAGTTAATTTTAAAATCTTAAAGCGATACAAAAAAAAGTATAGGCTAAATAAGCTGTATTATAAGTAAGTAGTAAACGATAAAAAAGTATGACCGTTATTGGAATCGAACCAATACTCCTTAAGGAAATAGGTTTTAAGCCCATCGCGTCTACCAATTCCGCCAAACGGTTTTATCATTCGAACAAAGACCGGTGAATAACGGGAATCGAACCCGTATCTACAATGCCACAAATTGTCACTTTACCATTAAGCTATATCCACTTTTACGGAACTATAAAGGTTTTAATTAGTGAAAATTTATACCTTTATTAAAGTGGCTTGATTTTAATTTAGCTTTAAGGTCCAGCTATTCAATAAATTGTACATGTACAATCTGAATAGATTTAAGCAGTACCTTTATTATTTGTTATGTCGAGTGCCATGAATCCTAAGCCCAATTACGCGCTCTAGGTACTTTATTCATTGATGCCAACTTTTTATTAATACACTCAGAGAACCGACCTACCGTATCGTGATCATACCAATTGCGTTCACACAACTTCACATAGCCTCTTTCGGTCATAATAGCATTCTGTCTAATGACGTCATTAAAAGTACCTGGCCGCAGTTCATCTATATAGATGCTGACTTCTAGATGCTCCATAGGGAATCCGGCCAAACGACATCAAGGCTCATGATAATACGTGCGGGCAACGTCAACGTGACAAAGCAGAACCGGTTTGAACGTCTTCCAGTGATCAATGCAACCGCATTCAGCAAAGACGATACCATAATCTGGCCAGGGTGTTGAACGTGGTGGAAAAGGATCGATAGTGATATTCGGCAAATCAAAGTAGCCGTACTCCATAAATATAGTAAAATCAAGTAAGCCCGGCATATTATGATAACAGGAATAATAACAAGATAAAACAGACATATTTTATTAATATATATATTAGATTAAAAATTAGATTAAAATGTTGAGGTGATAAGCGTTTATGCTTATTTGGACCACGTTTCAATGTTGATATCATCAACTTCAGATAAAAATCTTTTTTTTACTAAGCGTGGATTCAGTTCTTTGCTATCAGGATAACAAAATTCCTTAACATCCACACCCTCATTGCTTAATGAACTAGCCATCAATGCGGTTTCGTTATGTCTCGAATAACACCCAGTGCGGCTAATTTCTCCAGCCCGCGAAATGAATGTGGTTTCGCCTACGAACAAAGCTCTCGCTTCATCAGCGCCTAGTAAAAGAAGACCGGTCGAGGCGAGCAGTTTAGCAGATGAATTAATAAGTTGGAAGTTTTTCATATAAAATTTTGAAGCGGTCTGCGCTCCTTGTTGAATTGCTTCCGGGGTAAGCGTAGTGAAAGCTTTTCGCATCATAAATACAGCCAACCTCTCTAAAGGTTTTGGCAGTATAAAATTAAAATTTGCTGGTATTGGTTCTGTTATTAAATGATATTCGATAATTAAAGAATTTACCAATTTAGCAAACATGAAAATACTGGCGAAGAAGAAAGATAGAATGCAAAAAAAATGGAATGTGGTAATTTTCAAAGTTATACCTAAAAAAAGAGTTATGAAGGATGAAAGATCAAGAAACTTTCTAATTTTAAAATTAGATTGTAGGTTGTATTTTTCGCTTACCATCCTTTCAAATTCACTTCAACTGTTTTTATTATGATTGACACGTTCAAAATCTATTAGACTTCTAATAAATCTAGTATTAATTATCGAACAGCTTTTTCTTATACGAATAAATCAAAACAAAAAAATAGCCCAAACCAGATCGAAAAATGTAAAAAGAGTGATTAATCAGAAAACGTTATCGAATGACACACCACTAACGTATCAATAAAAAGCAATCATCAAAGCGTAAACCAAAAATGTAACCGTACTAATAACTATAATAAAATTCTTCAAACTGAATATTACCCAAGAACGAAACGAAACAAATTGTTTAACAATACCAAAACCACTTAAATAGTTTAGAAATTTAGAAAATTCATCTAAGAATTTACGCCTCTTCATTTTTAGCTATAGTTTTGAGAAAAATCTTCTTAACTCGAAGAATATGCGCGCATAACTACTCGTTTGGCGCTGATCATTAATTCGTTAATGTCGGGAGATGGGAAAGAAACTTTATGATTCATTTTTCTGTGTATAAAGTATAAAATATAAGTCATTGCTCTACCACTGAGCTACCTAAGAAAAGATGTTAACTGGAACTAGCGGTTTTATTGGAGTAGGGATAAATATAATTATTAAAGATACCTAATATATTATATATTGGGTTAAGGTGCATTAATTCTTAATTAATGCACTACATTACGCATATAATTAATTCAAATTCTTGAATTAATTATTTCATTTATGTTCTTAATTAATTCGAATTTTTCAATTCAATTCATTCAATTCTTTCGAACTAAATAATTATTTCCCTAACACTCCTAAAAAGAACGTCTAAAGTGCTTGATTTTAAGGCTTTAGATTTTGATAAATTGTACATGTACAATCTGAATAGATTTAAGAAAACATGCGTGAAGACGCAAAACACAAAAGCTCATCGAATTAAATGAGGTTTAGTGAACTTGTTTGCGTATTTTCATGTTTGTAGAAAATCCCAGTTAAAGATTTTCTCACCGGCAAGAACGAAAAAGTCTTTAAAAAGATAAGATTTGGCTAAAATTCTAGAATAACCTCTTCAAAAAAATAAATCAAAGAACTTATTTAGTGATAAAGTCTTTAAATTAGTTTTTGATTTAACAATTTTTTGAGTAGCTTTTTTGTAAAAGGAGAATATAAAAGACGACGAGCTGAGGCATCTTGAATACAAGACGCTTTTGCAAACCATGAGATAAAATAAGAAAAGTGCACGTGTACTTCTTGAATTTCCGGGAATCGGAAAAAATACGTTTGTTGGATCATCGACTGAATCAGCAATACCGAAAGATGGGATATTGATTATAAAACACTCGTTTATCACGTAGTGATTATTTTGCATATTTGGCACAAAAATTGAGTGTGGAAATCTTCACGGGCGCACTCTTCTAACGTGTTTGTAATTTGATAAAACACCCTTACATCATTTTTCATTCATGAATTTCACTTCCGGGAATAACACGGATAACTTAGAGAATTGTGGGCTATCCTTAAAAGAAGAAAATTTTTCATTTACTAACCACACAGAACACTTTTTAGTAAATAGATCGGACGTGACTGATATAAATTTTCTAGTAGAGGAGTAAATGTGGTTGACGTTAAAAATGTTAGAGTTTTTATATTTTCCAATTAAAAAATAATTTATTCTCGGGTTTCAATTAGAGGTATGATAACCCAAGAATAAGTCGGCAGCTAGTAGCTGATTTGTCGTGAGATTAACTTTAGTTATCATTGTAATTAAATGTATATATAAAATGTGAAATTGTATATGAGCTTAAACACAATGTTTGGATTTACGAAAAAAATGCAATTTAGTAAAGTAATTAATGCAATAATGAATGCATTAGAAAACGGTACATCTTTTAAAAATGTTCAAGCGCCGCTACTATTTCTATTGAAATAAATAATCTTAACAAGTCTTATATAGTAAAAAACACTTATCACGCTAAATATCACAAATAGAAGAGTTAATCAATACATCTTTGCTTTTAACGCGAAAGCAAATAAAAATAATTTGCCATAAAACCCAAGAAGCGGTGGAATACCCGCAATTGAAAATAATAAAATAAAAAGACTAAAAGAGAGAAACGGGTTAATTTCTGATAAATTGACTAAAGAGTTTATCCTCTTTATCAATACATTATTTGTAACTGTTCTTAAAGTCATAAAAATAGAAAACAAACCTAACATGATAACTATATAAGATAAAAGGTAGAACAATGTTACGTAAATTCCAGATACATCACCAAGTGACAATCCAAGCACAATGTATCCAGTGTTAGTTATCATACTATAGGTTAATAAACGTTTTAATTTTATTTGATAGATGGCAGCTACAGAACCCAAAATAATAGACATCAGAGCTGTTAAGATAAACAGAATTTGATAAACCGCGAAAACTTCAAAGAAGACAATATAATACAATTTAAACAAAATGAATAATATCGAAATTTTTGGAATAGTAGATAAATATGCTGTAATAATCATAGGCGAACCCTCGTAAGCATCTGGCATTCACATATGGAACGGTACTGCACCAAGTTTAAATAACAGGCCGATAGTCACCAAGATTAAGCCTACAAAAAAGCCGTTAAACGAGAAAGAGTATAAAAAAAGGTTTAAATTTAAAAACTGAAATGTAGATAAGAACAGCATTAAATCAGTATAAGAAAGAAAACCCGTGAACCCATATATTAATGATATGCCAAAAAGGATAATACCAGAAGAGAAACTACCAAGAATAAAATACTTTAAACCGCCTTCTGTAGAAAAGGACGACGTTTGTTTTGACGACACTAAAACGTAAAAACTTAAACTTTGTAATTCAATTATAAAAAATAAGCTCATAAGATCGTTGGAATTCAATATTAATATACTACTAAAAACCGATAAGAGCAAAATGATTATAAATTCAAAATCATAGTTTTTTAATGAGCTAATATAAGTTCTCATAGCGAGAGCAAATACAATAAAACTACAAAGAATAAGAATTTTGAAAAAATTTATACTGACGTCGTTATAATAAAAACCGTTGAATAAATAGTAATTATCTAAAGTATTACCATTAGCAATCATTAATAGAATGATGATTGCTAATGGGAGGATATTGAGTAAGGTTGATGAAACGTTTAAATATCGGCCTGAATATAATTTTTTGTTAGATAAAAAAACAAAAAATATTAGAAAAATAACGATAAAAACCAGAAAAAAAATTTCAAACATAAAAAAATATAGATCATTTAAAAAAAGACCGCTATCTGCAGTAAAAAAATTGTTAAAATTCTCATTAATAATACTATTATAAAGCAATGCCATGTTTATTTTTTAATTTTTTATTTAAAAAGCAAGTAATTATATACTGATAGTTCCATTAGCGACATAATGCCATTAGCCTTAATACCGAATAAAATTGTAAGGAAACAGAATGTAAACCCAACTAAGAACTCTTTCTTTGAAAAATCAGCAAACTTATTGAAATATAATATATTTAATTTATTAAAAATTATTCGATTATACAATCAGATGGAGTAAACAGCTGTTAAAATTATACTAAACGTTGCTATCAATGCAGAAAAATGGTTACTTTCAAGTAAACCAACTAATATTAAGAACTCTCCAATAAAACTGCTAGTTCCTGGGAAACTAATGTTAGATAATATAAGAATAAAAAGGCATAGACTGAATAACGGCATAGTAGCTACTAACCCGCTATAATACCTTAGAATTCTAGTCTTGTAACGATCATATACACAACCTATACAGAAGAATAATCCACTAGAGACTATACCGTGGCTAAGCATTAAAAAAATACTGCCGCTAATACCTTGTATATTTGAAGTGAATAAACCCAATATAACAAAACTCATATGACTAACCGACGCATATGCAATCACTTTTTTTAAATCGATCTGTCTTATTGTACTGCAACACGTATAAACAATTCCCAATAAACAAAGTGTATAAACTAGTGGTAAGAAAAAATAAGTAGCGTCGCAGAACAAAGGAATTACGAATCTTAATAAGCCGTAAGTACCAAGTTTCAGTAAAACACCGGCTAAAATAACAGATCCTACAGTTGGAGCCTCGACATGAGCCTCTGGTAGTCAAATATGAAAAGGAAAAAGCGGAACTTTAACACAAAATGCGAAAAAAAATGAGCATCAAAGTATAAGCTGTCTGTAAAAACTAAAGTTGGTGTAGTACAGTACTCTTATATCAGTAGTTTGTACGTGCGAGTATATAACAAGTATACCAAGTAACATGAGTAAAGAACCCAGCAGGGTATAAAAAAAAAGCTGATATACAGCATGAATTTTTCTCTGTCTTGAGCCCCAAACACCGATTAATATAAACATCGGTATTAAAATGCTCTCAAAAAAGATATAAAAAAATACCAAGTCGAGGACGCAAAATATATTGAATAATATGAACGTAATGATGACAAGACAGATGATAAAGCTATTGTATTTATACTTTATGCTGTTTCAGCTAATAAGGATACAAATTGGGGTTAAAAAAAAAGTCAACAATAAAAACAATAAAGATATATTATCTATACCAATTACATAATAGAAATTAAATAAAAAAATTCACTGCTTATAAAATTGAAAGTTTGAAAAATCAAAATTAGAGATCGGATTAACATTATTTATCAATATTCAGAAAACTAAAACCACTAAAAATTGAAAAATTGAAAAAGAAAGTGATGTTTTTTTAATAAGCTTAGTTTTCAGTTTAACGTCATTGACGCAGAATGATAACGCAAATAACGAAGCTAACCACAAAAAAAAGGAAAAAAACAATATATAATATAATAAGAAATTCATTTAAATATACATAGTTTAAAAACCGTACTATTTAAAGAAACTGTCTACACCAGAACCTCAGCAATAAATAGATAGGAAAAGAAAGATTCAAACAACGTCGACAAAATGTCAGTATCAAATCGCTGCTTCATAACCGAAATGGTGGTTATAAATAAAATGCAAATCTAGTAATCTAAAAAAACAGACAGTTAAAAATAAAGTACCAACTATTACATGTAAACCATGCAAGCCTGTTGTCATATAGAACGTGGAACCGTAAACGCCATCGTAAATATAAAATGTTGCTTTATAGTATTCATAACCTTGTCACACTGTAAATTCTAAACCTAAAAAAATGGTTAAAAATAAAGCAAAAGCGCAAATAACGTAGTTATCTAAAAACGAAAAACCTTCGTCCTCAGTAACAGCGTCTGAAAAGAAAAACGTTTGTCAAGATTTATCTCTGATAACGTGATGGCTTCATGTCACCGTTAAACCAGAAAGAAGCAGTATTAATGTATTTAATAAAGGAATTTTTAATGGATTTAACACGTTTATACCAAGAGGTGGTCAAACAGAACCTAAAACAACACTTGGGGAAAGGCTAGCGTGAAAAAAAGCTCAAAAAAAAGAAAAAAATAACATAAGTTCAGATATAATAAAAAGAATAACCCCAAGCCTTAAACCTTGTTGAACCTTTTTAGTATGATAACCACTAAATGTACTTTCTCTAATAACATCTCTCCACCATACAAACATCATTAATAATATAAGAAGAAAACCTGCAAGTGATAGAAGGCTACCATATAAGTAATTATGCATATGCATAACTAGACCGAAAGTTAACATTAAAGCACCGATAGAAGAATAAAGTGGTCACGGACTTCTAGTTACAATGTGAAAACTATGCTTTTGATTACCAGCAAAATGAACACGACAATTGTGGTATCATCACTTACTATTTAAATCTACTAAACGTATGTCACTATTATATATATTATTAAACTTATTTAAGAAAACGTCGTAACCCAATTTCATAACAAAAAATTTAGAAAATTCATCTAACAAACTCAGTTTGCGGAAAAACCACAAAAAGGCTACCTATACACTTCTAACAATACTAAAAATTTGCGCTTTTATGCGGAATTTTACGATTTAAACAAGCATTTTTTACCCAAAGAACATAGAAAATCTCTAACCTCGTAAAAAATTATACCCCTTAAGGTTAAATTTATTAAAACAAAGTGACATCACTTTTGAATTTCTAGTAATAACATCGGATAAATAAAAGTTATTTGACTTAGAAACGAAGTTTTTAATATGGAAGTAACTATAACTACCATAATTTACAAAATTAAACGACTTGTTAGAGCGTTTATATAATATAAACGGGGAAGTTTTTGTAATAAAAAAAAGTAAACCGGTGGAATCCTTAACACGAAATGTTGAAAAACCTAAAACTTCGATCAAAGCGTTAACTATCTTTCAATCATCACGTGAATCCCCAACACTAAATAAAACCTTTTTAGTCTTCTGAACCATACCGAACACGTTGCTGTAAAATGAATTTTTTTCGATAAAAGAAGTGCTGGGCAATACGACATCCGATATGGCTGCTCCAACGTCACCGTGATGTCCCTGGTAAATTTTAAAAGAGTTTTTCGAGACATTATCTACATCATAGTTATATAATCATTCAACAGGGTGTCGTACTAAAGAATAATTCTGGGTATGATTACCGACAAAACTTATTTCTCTGGTTGAGAAAAATGATGAATTAAGTGGTATTACGCCAAACCCATTCCAATTAGATCTTATTAAATTTGTGTACGTAGAAATAGTACTAAATAAGGAAGAAAACGTACTTGAATTAATAACACTTTCGCCAACTAGAAGAAGCGGGTTTAAACTAAAACCTTTAGAGATCCTAGAGCTTAGTCAATGAGAGCCTTCAAAAATACTTAATAACACAGAAGAAGAATTTGAAACATGTTTAACGTAATAATTAAAATTTGAGTGGTAACCGATAAGATAAACAGGCAAGTTAGTTTTCACAACCAAACGTCTAATCTTCGAATTTAAAATCGGCGACTGCACGCGTAGATTTAAGTCGACTAGTAAGCAGAAATCTGTCTTCTCTAAATCACGCATGTTAATGTTCATGGAATATAAAATGGACGAATCGGTATTGTTCGAATTAAAACCAACAAAATAGTTAGAACCGCTCAAATGAAAAAATTTTTTTATCAAATAAAGACTTTCCAAATCTAAAAAATCACCTATAAAAGCTTTAAACATATTTTGCGAAGTAGTCGTGTTTAAACGCGAGATTAAAGAAGATTTTAGTATAAGCAGAATCTTCTTCCAACCTATCTTTGAAAAGGCCTTACTGTTACGAACCATCGGATAGTATAGACGTTGTCTTCTAAAAGCATCATACGAGAAGCGTATTTTATCAGTAATTCAATCCTCGTTTATTTCGTCATTAACTCTCGGAAGAATACGCATAATTTTAGTACCGCGTATATCAACACGAATATTACTATGTAAACTATCAAAAACATCAATAGAATTATAACTTTTCAATTCTCACGGCCTAGAAGTAAATGCAAATGGTTTCGAAGTCAACGCACCGACTGGGCAAAGATCAATAATATTTCCAGAAAGCTCGTTACCCATTAAGTTTTCGATATAAAAACCTATTTCCATCTTTGAACCACGTCCAGTAACACCTAAAACACTAGTGCCGGCCACCTCGTTGCTAAACCTAACACATCTAGTACAATGTATACATCTATTCATAATAGTTTTTATTAAAGGACCGCAGTCTTTATCTTCTACAGACCTCTTAAATTCATAAAAACGCCCTCTATCATTACCAAAAACTACAGATTGATCTTGTAGGTCACATTCACCGCCTTGATCACAGATTGGACAATCAAGCGGGTGATTTGCTAATAAAAACTCCAAAACGGATTCTCTAGCCTTCTTTACCTTTAAGGTATTTGTATAAACATTCATAGAGTTAGAAACATTTATAGCACAGGAAGCAACTGGTTTAACCTGTTTCAAATCTTCAACCAAACACATCCGACAATTTCCAGCAATAGATAACTTTTCATGAAAGCAAAATCTTGGGACGTCGACCTTATTTTTGAGACAAGCCTGAATTAATGTTAACTTATCATTTATTGTATATTGAAAATCATTTAATTTAAACGTAAAAGGCTTCATACTCTTTATTTATTATTTAATTTGTCTGCGCTAAAATTGAGGAAAATTATAGTACAGATAATGCACGTTAGAAGTTTAAAATTTAACGCACTGTCATACCTTAATTCAACTAGAAAAATTGATAAAATTAATTTTAGGAAAAGAATAATTCCAAGTAAAATAATGAAAATATAATTATACATAAAACCGGTCTGAAAAGAACTAAAAGAAGCCGACAACTTATTTACCAGACGTACTATACTTAATGGACCGAAAAACTCAATAAATCCCCTATCTATTAATTTAAACGTTAAAGTATACGATAAATTTAGTATATTAAAAATAAAAATATTATTATAGATCAAATCAAAATACCATTTCTTTACTAAGAAAAAATATATGTTGTACAACAACCTGTTAGTCATAACAACCATTGTATAACTATAACCAACAAAATAAACGAATAATGAAAAAAAGACACCAGCAAAACTAAAATAAAGCGGAATAAGTTTGTAATTATAATCCAGGAATTCAGCATTTAATATACTCGCATGGCTAGCTAATTGGAAAATAGAGTTATCAAAGAAATCACTTCCTAGACCGATAAACAAATCTTTAAAAATAAAACCAATAAAAATACTTAAAAAACCCAAAATAGCAAGGACATACGAAATAAAATATGAAGATTCATGAGATAAGCTAACTGCTTTAGCAGGTGAATTTGATTTAGCAAAAAAGACTAGATAAGCCAATCGAATAGAGTAGAAAGAAGTAATAAAAGCTGCGAATGTTCCTAATCAATAAATAAAAAAACCATCTACCGAGTATTTAGAAAATGCAACCTCTAAAATAACTTCCTTTGAATAAAAGCCAGTCAAAAACGGAAATCCTGTTAACGAAAGTGAACCAACCAAAATAGCCACATACGTAAGCGGTAAAAGCTTCACTAATCCACCCATTTTTCGCATATCTTGCTCATCCAATAAAGCATGAATAACTGATCCAGCGCCAAGAAATAATAACGCCTTAAAAAAACCGTGATTAAATAAATGAAATAAACCCACAGAATAGTTAGACATACCACAAGCGAAAAACATATAACCCAACTGACTGCATGTAGAATACGCAATTACCTTTTTAATATCGTACTGAACTAGACCAACAGTACCGGCAAATAATGCGGTTAAACCACCAATTAAAGAAACCAAAAACAAAACAGAACCGCTATATTCCAGAAGAGGAGACGAGCGTATTAAAACGAAAACTCCAGCAGTAACCATCGTAGCTGCATGAATTAACGCTGATACCGGTGTCGGGCCCTCCATTGCATCAGGCAATCACGTGTGTAAACCTAGTTGCGCGGACTTACCGATAGCACCTAAAAACAAAAAGAAACAAATTAGATCAATTCGATTGAACGAAAAAAATAAGAAATTAACATCAGAGGCTTGACTTAAAAATGCGCTTAAATTAAAAACAACACCGAAATCAAAACTCTTAAAGAAAAAAAAAATTAATAATAACGAAAAATACAAGCCAAAATCACCTATTCTATTTACAATAATGGCCTTCATAGCCGACTTATTAGCTTGAATACGTGTATATCAAAAATTGATAAGAAGGTAAGATGACAAACCAACACCCTCCCAACCTAAAAAAAGTTGAACAAAAGTTCCAGAAGTAATTAACATAAGCATAAAAAAAGTGAATAAAGATAAATAACCAAGAAAACGTATTATATGTGGGTCACCATTCATATAATCCATTGAATACAAATGCACAAGAAAAGAGACAAAAACTACTAATACCATCATTGTTGCTGTAACGCTATCAAACAAAAATGATCAATTCAAACGCAGTAGTCCAATATGAAACCAAGACCCAAGATCAACATAACAAGTATATTTAGTTAAACCAACCTCATAAAAAATAAACAATGAAATTAGCAGGCAGACAAACATATTAAATATAAAAAAATTGATTACCCTCTTACCTAAAAACTTACCAAATAAACACGAAAAAAAAAGATTCAAAAAAGGTAAAAATAACGATAATAAATACATCTTTAGCAAAAAGAAAATTATACTGAATTATACTGTGCTCTAAGTCTTTAAAGAAACTGATGATTTCAAATTACGCAAAGTCTGGCGAAAAATTAATTGCCTCTTCACATTTATATTTTGATTCAGGACAAGTATAATGGAACCAACCATAGCTACAAGCAATATAAGACTAATTACTAAAAAGATAAAAAACGTGTACGTATAAACCAATCAACCAAGCAATTCTGTATTAGTTATTTCATTTACTAGATTCAGGCTTAGTGAATTCGAGTAAGCTGGCGCATAAAAAGCGTAAAACATAGAATTACTAGAGTAGAGATCTAATAAAACATCAGATCAATGCGTTAGGGCACTATCCTTATCAAAAAAACAAAAAACACCATTTACGTATGTATTCGGCAATTCAAATAAAACCGGTTTGCTAACAAACAGAATTTTTTTTATAAACATTAAGTCACCACCAAAAAACATAGTAAAAACCTCACCAACTCTGAAATTAAAAACTAGAAAAAAAAGCTGAAACAAAAATATACTGCTTATTGCTAACCCTACTGGTATATATCGTCAAAAAACTTCATCCAACTCAAGTATTTTTATATTTAGCATCATAACAACAAACAAAAATAAGACTGCGATCGCGCCTACATAAACGATAAGAAATATAATCGCAATAAACTCAACACCCAGAATTATCAAGACAAAAGTTACATTACAAAAAACTAATATTAAGTAAAGAATTGAATGTATCGGATTTTTAGACACTATTACCATAACACTACAGATTAGTGACAACAAGCAAAAGGCAAATAATAAATTATTAGTTAGCATTTTTCGTTTTATTATATTATTTAAATATTAGTGACTAAAAGAATTACACCTAAATGAACAAGACTTTATGGGTAGGAATGGAATCGAACCACCGACCTACGGTTTTTCAGACCGTCGCTCTACCACTGAGCTACCTAAGAAAATATAATATCTTTAATAATTAATGTGGGGAGGGCGAGACTCGAACTCACATCGTCAGGTCATGAGCCTGATATGTTTCCATTTACAATACCTCCAAATCTCTCTTTTTGCTGTTTATAAAAAACGACGAAATGTTTCGATTAGTTATGCCGCAAACGTACATAACTTTGTTTAACTCATATTATAAAAGATTAACGATGAAATGTTGGAAACTTTGTATACAGATTAAATGAAGCCGGCATTGTCAAGGACGAAAGCTCGGGATTTTTAATTAGCATAGCTACAAAAAGCTTGTAATCAATCTCAATAAATGAAGGGTTATTTAATAAAACTTTACGGGATTTCAAATTTGATTTTAAATAAGAGTACACTAATTGAAAATACTTTTTATTTATCGACACTATTTGATTATATTTCAGAAAATGCGAAGGGTAGTTAATAGTTTTGTTATCAACAAAAACGTTTCCTGACAAAATAAATCTTTTTATGAAATATATAGACGGGAAAAAATTTAACCTTAATAAAAAAGTTTCCAGGCGACCCTCTAAAGCTAAAAAAAAATCCGACTCATTCCGACCTCAGACGGAAACAATCGATTTATATAATTTTAGAAATTGTGACGACTTTTTAAAACCGAAAAATAGAGACACTTTCTTATAGTATATATTTTTAGAACCAAAAAGGGATCACTTCTTATTTTTTTTCCTTGGAGCAGCGATGTGTACAGAGTAGAAAAAAGTCTTCTGTTTTCTTAAATTGAGTTTTTTTTTTAGCGTAAATTGTAAATTGTTTAATCTTAAAAAATTTTTCGATTTTAAATAAACAAATTTCTTATTTATAAATAATTTTGGAAAATTTGATAAGATATACTTCTTAGGAAAAACAACAACCTGCACGTATTTAATAAATTAATGTTGAACCTAAATGAGTTATTGCCATTAGAAATAAAATTTGAAAACAAACAGATGTTAAATCTCAAAAAAGATAGAACCTTATTCTTTTTAAACCTTTTAGTTCGCATAATCTTTAAATAGCCTTTTCTAGTTCATTTTCGTCTAACACTAGTTATAACAAATAAGTTAGAAGAAGAAGATCTGGCAAATCTTTTTTTCAAAGAAAAATTTAACAAGTTCAACCTCTTTCTAAAACTAACAAAACTAAACAAACTATGATTTAGATGCTTTAAAAAACCTCTTTTAAAATAACTAAATTTAGTACGTATGCGTAATCGCCTTTTTAACACCGTATCACGATAGTGCAACAACAAGGATTTTTTATTGTAGGAAAACTTTGAACCTACAACGAGTTTACCTCAAATCTCATCCCTGTATTTTTTATATAATTTTTGTTTATAAAATTTATTCATGCTACTTTGTAAAAAATACATATTATGAAGTTTAGGCCTTGAAAAAACATTTTTTTCGATTTATAAATCAAATAAAACGCTGCCTGAAAATTTTTACCGACTGAGTTCGAAATGGTTTCAGGTAATTTAATCAGAGCAAATAAAAAAAAATAATGTAAATAAACTTAAAGATTAAAAAAGCTACTCAATAGAAGAGTTTTCTTTCTCCACTGTAGATTTAGTTTTTTCGAATTCCAAACTTTCCAATCTACTACGCATTTCAGCTAATTCAGCCTCCTTTTCAATTAATTTTTGTTCCAGCACTTCTCTACTCGCCAAATCATTTAACTGCTTAGAAGTTAAAAATTTTGACTCTTCAACACGTTGATACTCATGATTTACCTTCATATCATCGAACCTGCCATCAGTACTAAGATCTTTGACTTCTAAATTACAATTCTCGATTAAAAATATAGCCTTTCTTCTAGTATCCATATGTCGAGTACTCGCGCCATAATCCGCTTCATCCATATGCTGCAAAACTGTTGACGCCTCGTTTTTCAAAGCAGCTGTGCTTACATCAAGAGTAAAATAGCCGGCAGTTGCAGCTGCGGCCGCCAAGCCAGCAGCTCGAGCAACCTTTCTAGTTTCAGTTGTAAATACCATGGCACCGACCCTAGAAGAATAGTACCTTTTAGCAAAAAACCTGTTGAATAAATATTTATCAAAAACTTTTTGAGAAAGCTTGGACGGCCTTAACTGCAAATTAGTTGGAACTGGAGTTACAAAAACAAAGTAGTGAATATAAAGCGAATTAACAAAATAAACTGCAAGAAAAATGGTGAAAAACGAAAAAATAAGCTGAGAGCCTGTCACCGACGTGATAAGTATAGCTAAAAAAATAAAATACGAACCAAATTTCCGAAAGCGTAAATTAAAGGTCAGCTTATTTGAATCGACGACAGACTGCTCAAATGAGGCCCATTTTTGTCTATTTTCAACAATTCTATCAAACCAACCATTTTTATTGAGATAGTTTAGAAGTATAATAAAAAGCGAACAGCAAAACGAAATTATAGTAACATAGTAGAAAGCGCCTATGTGATCTCAGGCATTTAGAAGTCATACATAAAACAACCTAACAGCAGACACACAAACGGTACCAAGCAATACAAAGACACTGAAGCCTAGTACAGATGATTGTAAAAAAGAGCGGAGACGTAGAAATAGGACAACAAGACGACTACCCATAACATAACTCACCAAACTGCTTGAAGCTATACGATTAATTATTGCAGAAAATCTATCTTTCATTGACATCAGGCCCTTGTTTAAAAAATTTTATACTATTTTTGCTTTATCTAGACAAAGACGCCGGATCACCGGTGTAATTCTTAAAATATATGTAAACGTAATTGTAAAAGTGGACTGGATTGACGACGTAAACTTCGATAGGCATAAAGGCGTGATTAACACCACACAACTCGCTACATTGACCGTAGAAGGTTCCTGTGTTTTTTAAGTATAAAGAAGTTTGATTTAGACGGCCAGGAACAGCGTCAACCTTAACTCCAAAAGCAGGAACAGCTCAACTATGTAAAACGTCAGAAGATGTTATTAATAACCTAATGTGTGTATTTTTTGGTAAAAAAAGTGGCATATCGGTTTTTAATAATCGTAAATCACCGACATTTAATTCAGCTTCATGTACCATATAACTGTCAAACTTGATAGTGGTTTCTGGTATAATATGATCGTGATATAAATAAGTGTAAAGCGGATTTTTTAAATATTGAGCATAAAGTACCTCCATTCTACGGTAACTTTCGTCAGTTTCGTATTCTTCAAACTTATTATGTCAGACTACTGAATAATCTGAGTACTCGTAGCTTCAGTATCATTGATGACCTATAACCTTAACAGTTAAAACAGGATCAATAATTTCATCCATTGCATACAATAATGCAAAAGATGGAACAGCTATAAATAATAATATAAATGCAGGTAGTATAGTCCAAATTATTTCGATTGTAGTACCATGATTAATATTATAAGTTCTGCTATTAACACTGAATGATAAACTTTCCTTAAGTTTATCTATTAATGAGTCAAACGAAGAGATATCTTTTGATTCTGGAAGATCGTTATTCATAGAACCGTAATAGAACTTCTTATATGTAGAGAAGAGTAAATAACCGACAACAAAAAGTATAACTGCTAAAAAAAACATAATGTGATCATGAAGCTTTATTATACCGTACGCAATTGGTGTTATAGGATCCTGAAAGCTAACCTTTCAAGAATCTGTGTGATCGTTAACACAAAGTAAAGCGTCTTGTCCAAACCAGCACCAAATTATCACAATAATACCGGTTAGAATAGTTTGAACTATTCAAATTAGTATATTAGAGTCACTATTAAAAAAGTTGTTGCTAGAAGCTAATCTATAGGATGGCATCGCAGGTAAATTTTTTAGTACCATATCCATATAAGGTTTAAGAAAATCATGAGCCTTGATGACTAATTTAGGTGTAACGTTATTGTTAAAGGCAAGATATATTAAATAGAAAAAGACTATAACGCTTACAGAAGAAATAATTGAGCCAAAAGAGGACAATATATTCCAGTAGTAGTAGTTATCAGGATAATCTGGAATTCTTCTTGGCATACCAGCTAAACCAACAAAATGCATTGGAAAAAAGGTAAGATTTACACCTATAAACATTAATCAGAAATGAACATTTCCGTAAAGTTCATTATACGTATAACCAGAAACTTTTCAAAATCAATAATAAAATCCAGCAAAAAAAGCAAAAACGGCACCCATAGATAAGACATAATGAAAATGAGCGACAACATAGTAGGTATCATGCAGCATGATATCTAGACCAGCATTAGATAAAACTATTCCGGTTAAACCACCAAGAGTAAATAAAATTAAAAAACCTATAACGAATAGTAACGGAGTCTTCTTGACAATTTGACCACCCCATAAAGTAGCTATTCAACTAAAAATCTTTATACCAGTTGGAACAGCGATCATCATAGTCGCAGCTGTAAAATAAGCCCTAGTGTCGACATCTAAACCAACTGTATACATGTGATGTGCTCAAACTATAAAACCTAAAACAGCAATAGATAACATTGCATAAACCATACCTATATAACCAAAAATAGACTTGTTAGAAAATGTACCTATAATTTGACTAACTATACCAAACGCCGGTAGAATTAGAATATAAACCTCTGGATGACCGAAGAATCAAAACAGATGTTGGTATAATATAGGATCACCACCACCGGATGGATCAAAAAACGAAGTATTAAAATTTCTATCAGTTAAAAGCATGGTTATCGCGCCAGCTAAAACAGGAAGAGAAAAAAGAAGTAAAAATGCTGTAATTAAAACGGATCACACAAATAATGGTAATTTGTGCATAGATAAACCAGGGACCCGCATATTAAATATAGTGGTTATAAAATTTATTGCACCTAGTAAAGAGGAAACACCAGCTAAATGTAAACTGAAAATAGCCAAGTCCACAGAACCGCCGGAATGTGCCACTATCGAGCTTAGAGGTGGATAAACTGTTCAACCTGTACCAGCACCAAACTCCACTAACGATGAAGAAAGTAAAAGAAATAACGAAGGTGGAAGAAGTCAAAAACTTATATTATTTAAACGTGGAAATGCCATATCCGGTGCACCTATCATTAAAGGAACAAACCAGTTACCAAAACCACCAATCATAACAGGCATGACAAAAAAGAATATCATTACAAAAGCATGTGCGGTAATAACAACATTGTATAATTGGCTGTTACCACCTAAAATCTGAGAACCCGGCGCGGCTAATTCAAATCTAATTATCATAGAAAATATAGTACCTATAATACCGGAAAAACCACCGAATATTAAATAAAGCGTACCAATATCTTTGTGATTAGTTGAAAATAACCAGCGGTTATTTATAAAAAAATTTGTTAAGTTATTTAATAATCTATCAAAAT
>Ga0256879_1000004_pt1 | contig 68338 bp, 66 predicted proteins | sample MC6MC0437MT_FD_186346 | JGI IMG/M metagenome (GOLD analysis project Ga0256879, IMG submission 186346) | Metatranscriptome of enriched soil aggregate microbial communities from Iowa State University, Ames, United States - MC6-MC0437-MT... | ecosystem: Environmental > Terrestrial > Soil >... | reverse complement strand
TTACAATCGGCATCAAAAGTCTGTAAAAGAAAAGAGCCCGATAAAATATCGGGCTCTTTTCTTTTACATTTAAACTCATGTTATTGGTGTTTTTTATCCCACCAAACTGGTGTATAAACCGGTACCGAACCTGGGAAGTTTGCGTTAGATGTAGCTTCCGTACTAGGGTAAGCCATACGAAGAGGCATCCTGCCTGCACCTATATTAGATGCTGCAGATTGAACAAAGAAAGTTGGGTATCCTGTTCTACGCCATTCTGTCCATGCCTCAAACCCTTGAAAACCGCACATAGCAAAGTATTTTTGTGTAATAATCGCTTTGATCTGAGCTTCAGTGTTGCCAACCAAAGCAGCTGCACCAGCAGGTGCAGTAGCTATGTAAGTTGCTGCATCACCAGCGCCGGTAGCTGTAAAACTTGCCTGTATACCTTGAGCATAAAGTGTAGCTACAACTCCGGTTCCATTTGTCCATCCTCTTGCAACTGCCTCAGCTTGTAAGAAATAACTTTCTGCAGCTGAGATGAATTTAACAGGGGCGGTTGCTGAAGCAGAGTTGTTTGCCCTACCACCAACTAAAGGAGATGGAGGAGAAACTGATTTACCAGTGTTGGAATTATAAGTTCCCTGAGGAATTGATCTTTCTGTTTTGTTTTCTACGCTGGTTGGAAACAGGTCATAGAATTTAGCAACCCTTGGATCGTTATTTGCATCAAAAGCACCGACAGCTGTAGAACTCGCTACAATATTTTGAGTTCTGCTTAAACCTATCATTTCGTTATGCAATGGATTCTCATTACCACCTGTGCTTAAATATTTGATTGAAGCATCAACTGTCAAGAAGGTTGGCTTTGTAGCATATAAGGCTTTTATTCCTGCTTCCGCTTTTGCAGCATCAACATATGCCAGTCTTAGATAAGCCTTCAGTTTAAGTGTATTTGCAAAAGCTTTCCAATTTTCCATATTGCCCTGGAATATTATATCCTGGGCACCTGGAGATAGAGGACTAGATCCGCTTACCAAAGCCAGACCTTTATCAATATAATTGAAAATACTATCATAAACTACTGCCTGAGCATCGTATTTCGGTGCAGGGAAAGCATTTCCCTGAAGAGCCTCATTAACCGGAACATCACCAAAAGCATCTGTCGTTATCTGGAATGCATAAGCCTTCATTAAGTAAGCGATCCCTTTAGTATACTCAAGGTTTGGAGCTGTACTTTTTGTGATCAAATCAGCATTGATCAGCGCATTGCGATACAATGTAAGCCAAGGCCTGTCAAACGCAGTTGCTGCCGGATTATATTGATCAATGGTTCTGTATTGTGACGATGTTGGATTTTGTGTCCAATATTGTCCCCAAATGTTTCCATATATCTGGAAAGCATTACCAACTACCTGACCTATTGCGGCCTGCGATGCTGGTAAAAGTAAATTAGGCGCTGCGGAATCCGGATTATTAGGGTTTTCATTTACATCTAAAAACTTCTTACATCCAGACAATCCTGCTGCGGCGATTATAACCGTAAGCAGTATCTGCTTAGTTTTGAATATATATTTTTGGTTCATGATTTTTATATTTAAAATGTAACTTTCACATTAAACCCGTAGTTACGAACAGACGGCTGAGCCGTAAAGTCAAATCCTTGCTCGTTTGTAGCACCACCTGAATTTACCTCAGGATCTACATATTTGTTTTCTTTTGCTGTCCATATAAATAAGTTGTTACCAAACAAACCTACAGATAATGTACTGAATGGAAGGGTTTTTAATTGCGATTTGTTGAATGAATAAGATATTCCAGCACTACGCATTTTAACAAACGATCCATCAATAACATTCATACCAGGATTAAGATCCGGATAGTAATCTTGTTTATTGTAAAATACATTAGTATTTACTACACTATTACCATTTTCATCTAAATAAACAGAGTTAGGGAATGGCAAACCAGATCTTTGACCACCTGTTTCTGCAGAAACACCAACAAAGGCCAAGATATCCTTAGTTCTTGAATATAATTTGTTACCGTGTTTCACATCAAACAATACATTCACATTTAAATGTTGCTTAATAGTAATACTTGTACCAAATGAAGCCTGATATTTAGGATTGTAGCTTCCTAAGTATTGAGCACTGGTAGTTGCTAATGGCAAACCACTTTCTGCGTCAACAATAGTACGTCCTTGAGCATCTGTTTGATTAGTTACAGCATAGAATTCGCCATAAGCTCTTCCTTTAGCAGCAACAATCGACATACCTCCCACACCACCAAGTACGATCTGATCAACTCCTGGAGCCAGATCAACTACTTTATTGTTATTTTTATAGAATGTACCAAACAGTTCCACATTCAAATCCTGGGTTCTGATAGGTGTACCTTTTAAGCTTAGCTCAATACCTTTGTTTTGAACCTCACCAGCATTGATTACACTAAATCCGTAACCTGTAGAGTTAGGAATAGGTATAGCTAAAATTTGGTTTTTTGATTTGTTTTGGTAATAAGTAAAATCAGCACCGAATCTGTTATCAAAGAATGACAATTCAGTACCTACTTCATAAGCTGTTGTAATTTCCGGTTTAAGGTTAGCATTTCCAAGCGTTGTTCCTGCCTGAAGGGCGGCAACATTACCAAATGGAAATATGGTGCTACCAAAGTTACCGTTAATGGTTCCTCTTGCGAATGTATTTAGCAGCTGGTAAGGATCAGTGTCATTACCAACTTTTGCAACACTGGCACGTAGTTTACCATAGCTAAGTATATCGTTAGGAGCAATTAATTCACTAAATACAAATGAACCGCTTACACTTGGATAAAAGAACGAGTTATTTTTTACAGGTAGAGTAGATGACCAGTCATTACGAGCGGTAGCTTCTAAAAACAACAAATTTCTGTAAGACAAGTTTAAATCGGCATACAAACCAACAAGCCTTCTTTTGCTAATATTATCAGTGATAACATTTAACGGCCCATTACTGTTTTGGAGGTTATACCAGTTTGGCACAACTAAACCAGCACTTGCATTGGTAGCAGTTCTGTTTGTTGTTGTATTTCTTTGACGAATGTTATTACCCACCATTAATGATCCCTTAAAATCCTCATTAAATGTATGTGTTGCTGTAACCATTAAATCATGAACAAGTTCAGTAACATTAAACTGATCAATCTCATATCCACCATTGCTAATGTGGCTACCTTGGTTAGTATCTTCATCAATAGGTGAGAACGAAAATTTAGGGGTCAATTGTCTTCTACGCTCTGCGTAGGTATCAGTACCAACACGTTCCTGAATAGTTAACCACGAAATGGGCTTGTACTCAAGGTTTACGTTACCTGTTACCCTATTTATTACGTCGTCGTTAACGAAATTTTCAATTATATAATATGGATTTAATGTATAAGAACCATAGTAACCATATTTATCATTATGAACAACCCCATTGGCATCAGTATAACCAAAGCCATTGTATTTATTGGTAAGGTCGCCTAATTTATCCACATGAATATCTCTAGGTGTTTGCAACACATTATCAAAAACTGAGTTGTCATTCTGACCACCAGCAATTTGTCTGGCGTCTATTTTATTGTAATTAAAAGATACCCCTGCACTGAACTTATCGCTAAAATCAGTTTTGCCGTTAAATCTTACTCCATATTTATTATAAACGTCTTGTTTTCCAGGGAATATACCATTTGAATTCAGGGTATTCAACGCCAAATAGAAAGTTGACTTATCAGTACCTCCTGAAAAATTCAGGTTATTATCTGTTGCAAAGCCTGTCTTGAAGAAATTCTTAACATTGTTTGTAGCGGCTGAATAAGGCTTCGATTGTCTAACGCCATCTATGCTTTGTCCCCACTCTTGCATTTCGCCGGTAAAAGGTGCACCCCAACTCCAGTTTTCCTGGGTGTCATTAAAATACTCAGTAGGATTACCATTGGCATCCAATTTAGTGTAGTAACCTTGTCCGTATTCATTTTGAAAATCAGGTAATTTAAGTATTGACGAGAAAATATTCGACGTATTAAATGTAACCTGTGTTTTTCCTTTTTTACCTGATTTTGTAGTGATTTGAACCGCACCGTTTGATGCTCTTGAACCGTAAAGCGCTGCCGCAGCCGGACCCAAAAGTGGCGTTATACTCTCAATATCATCAGGGTCAATATCATTGGCTCTGTTACCAAAGTCAACACTTGAGCGACTGTCTGCACCACCTGTAACACTGGAGTTATCCACTGGCACACCATCAATAACAATCAGCGCCTGGTTATTACCTGCAATAGATGAACCACCACGGAAAACGATACGGGTCGAACTACCAGGAGTATTTGAAGAAGAACTAATGTTCATCCCCGGTACACGGCCTACCAATGCAGTAAGTGGACTTGGACTACCGCCTTGTACCAATACATCCGATGATATGGTTGGTGCTGCATAACCAAGAGATCTTCTATCTCTTTTAATTGAATTTGCTGTAACAACAACTTCAGCCAAATCTCTCAGATCTGACGCAAGGCTAACGTTAACAACATTTGTAGTAGATACAGTAATCGACTGGCTAGCGTAGCCCAAATAAGAAAATTCTAATGTGGCTGGCCCTGAAGGTACGGATAATGAATATTTACCATTGGAACCTGTCTGAGTACCAATTCTGGTGCCCTTAATTACGACTGTTACTCCAGGAAGTGGTTGTCCATCATCCTTTCCTGTAACTGTACCAGTAACTGTTCGATCTTGCGCCATCGCAGAACCTGCGACGAACAGCAATATGAACAAACTTTGTAGAAGTTTTTTCATGAAAATAAATTTAGGTTAGTTAATAAGTGGCTAAATATACAAATTTTGATATGTCAGCATAACTATTTAAAAGCGCCAAACAATAAATGACATTTCTATGACCATTTAAAATAGGCATTAAATGCGACTCGAAAAGGAAAAAAACGAATTATATTTTTACAATTCAGAAAAAACAACATATTATTCCGAAAACAACATTTCACTCTTATTTGATCAGAATTTCTGATTTGGCATTATAATAATTTAAAAAAATAGTTGTTACGAACATTCTGTGATATTATTGCATAAAAACCATTTTTTTATTTTGTAAAACGAACAAGGCCACTATAATAGCAGCCTTGTTCATTTTAACAAAAAAGTGCTATCAAGGAATGTCCTCAAGGAATCCTGTTTTGTGATATCCTTCAACTTTATAAGTTACGCCATTGATGATCAGATCAAAAGAAATTAGATCTGCAGGTGTTTTAGATGCCGGACCTATTGTTCCATTACTTACAACCTTACCATTTGCAATAGCAAAAGTAGGAATTGTAGCTTTTGTAGCTGCCTCATTCGTAATCCCTGTTCCTGAAAAGGTTTGCCCCGCTAAATCTATGCTTACTTTTCCTTTTACAGCAATAACAGATGTGCCGTCAGAAAAAGCGCCAGAAGTTTGCAACCACATCTCAGACGAAGAATTTGCAGCGGTATTAAAACTATAAAGCGAAAAATAGTCTTCTCCGGCGTTAACCTTCACATACCAGTCTCCCGCCATTTTCTCTACTGCCGTTCCGCCCGCAGGCACATCCTTTTTACATGATGACGAAAATACCGTTATCAAAGAAAGAATAAGGGCATTTATTAATATATATTTTTTCATATTCTATTTATTTGATGTATAAAAGATTACTTGCCCCACCATACTTTTGTATCAATTGGAACCTGAGCTGGTGTATTTGAATTTCTGCTTCTTTCATTTTCAGGAAAAACAAATCTTCTTGGGAAATTCCCCGCTCCTGTTACGCCATTTGGCACGTAAACCAATTGTCCTGGAATATATCCTGCTTCTTTTGAATACACTGTACTTGTTTTAGGATAGCCTGTTCTATTCTGCTCAAAAAATGCCTCTAAAGCATGTGATCCAAACAATGACGCCCATTTCTGCACAATTATCGCTTCAATTTTTGTTTCAAGACCTCCTGATGGGTATTTATATGTAGTTGTTAGTAATGCACCAGGAGTTAAACCTACCTGACCGAAAGCAGCATTTACGCCTGCATTATATTTTGCTTCTGCACCAGCCCCACCAAAATAACGCTCCAAGGCTTCAGCTTGCATAAAGTAGGATTCTGCTTCACTAATTAACCACGCAGTCTCAGTAGCTTTAACAATTGGATTTACAGCAGAGTTGTTTCCGCTAAGATAATCTCCTTGATGAATGGACTGAATAGGGTAGGCTTGTCCAAAATATGCCATCCCCCTTGGATCTGCATTTTTTTGTAGCCAACTGGTTAGGGTAAAACTTGCTTTTAGATTATCTGGCGTATTTAACCGTCTTGAGTTATATTCATAAAACGGATTACTTTTGTTAGGAGCGTTTACAAAAACACCTACACCTGCACCCTGATCAAGAAATGCCGCACCATCTGCATAAAGCTTCTTAATACCGGCCTCTGCTTCCGCTGGTTTCGCATTTACCATTCTCAAGTACATCTTAAGTTTCAGTGTATTTGCAAATTTTTCCCAATTATCCATTTGATCCTCAAAGCTGGCATCACCATGATTACCAAAAATAAAGTCGATTCTCATCTGAGCATCTGTATGAGTAGTCCCTCTATAATCTTTAGCTAATGCAGCATCAATTTCTGCAATTAAAGAGGTATAGATTGTATAACCATCATCAAACTTAGGTTGTAATATTACAGTTGGCTGTAATGCTTCAGAATATGGCACTTTATCAAATAAATCTACCAGCACCTGATAGGTATACGCTTTCATTACAGTACTCATTAGATTGAAACGCCAATCCTGCGCTGCCACCGACTTTGTGATAGCCAGCTGGTAATCTGTTAAAGCACCACTGTACAATTCTGTATATGGACCATTAATAAAATTAGATGAATTCTGGATATTATAGCTATCCACAGTCCTGAACTGGCTTGAGCCATTATTTTGAGCCCAAAATTGTGCCCACATCCCACCTATAATTGATAAATCACCATTTATCCTTCCAACTGAAGACATAACTGCCGATGGGAATAGTGCCTCTGGCGTCGCTTTTTCAATCGGTGGATTGTTCGGGCTATCGTTGATATCGAGTTTTTTGCAACTTAGTGATAAAAGCAAAATTGAAACTACGATTATTTTGTTGTTAATAAGTATTCTTTTCATAATTTCTGATCTCTAAAATGTAAGGTTTAAGGAAAGTCCCACGTTACGCGTCGAAGGTCCGCTTCTAAATTCCCCAAACTCACTGGATAAATCATTTCCGTAATTTGAAACCTCTGGATCAATTATTCTGTTTTCTTTTGGTAACCATGTTAACAGATTCCTTCCATAAGCAGTAATGGAAGCGCGGTCGGCGCCTATTTTAGCTGCTAAAGTTTTAGGCAAAGAATAACTCAAAGTGATTTCCCTTACTTTTAAGAAAGTTTTATCAATGATCCGGTTTTTGTAAGCTACAGCTTTACCCAGATCTGTGTAATAATAACCGAATACATTATTCTCCGTAATTGGAGTTATGTTTTCTTTGTATCCCGTTATTGCACCTGTTGCGTCTTTTACCTCATTAACTGAATTAGGAACAATGAATGTTCTTCTATCGTTAAACAAGGTATTAGCAGAGTTACCAACAAAATTCAGTAAATCCGCGGTTCCAGAATAAAACACTCCACCTTTTTTGAAATCAAGAGCAACACCTAATGTGAAGTCTTTATATCTAAAGGAGTTATTTAATCCCATTACAAAATCACGCTGTGAGGTTCCGTAAGTACCAAGATTATCTGCCAATACCGGGAATCCGTTAGCTGGGTTAACAATGATATTTCCATTTGGATCTAGTTTTGGAACCGGGGCCTCAAAAACACCTAAGGGCTGACCCACTTTTGCTACAAACTGCGCATCGTAAGCGGTATTTAATACAACTTTATCGAGGCCGTCTGGAAGCTCCAGTACCATATTTCTATTTCTGGTAAAAGTATAAATGATGTTCCATGTAATGTCATCAGTTTTTACTGGCGTACCATTTAAAGCAACCTCCACACCTCTGTTACGAACTTTACCAAAGTTAACTATCCTAAAATTCACACCTGTAGACGGGGATGAAACGATGGGAAGAATTTGATCATTAGTAACACGATTGTAGTAAGATACGTCAATACCTAAACGATTCGTAAAGAATTGCAATTCTCCACCGACCTCTGTTTCTGTACTAATCTCTGGCTTTAACACATCATTATTCAAAGTATTTGAGACACTGTATCCTGGCACTCCATCGATAGGGAACGAGATGTTACCGAACCCTAAGGCTACGCTGGTTTTTGTAAGTGTATTATATATACTATACGGATCGGTATCACTACCCGTTTTTCCGTATGCAGCTCTTAATTTTAATAAACTGATCTTAGCACTACTTAAATCCATCATTTGAGATAGGATCAAAGAAAGGTTCGCACCAGGGTAGAAATAACTTCTATTTGCTAATGGAAGTGTCGAACTCCAATCGTTTCTTGCATTTAAAGTTAAGTAAGCAAAGTTTTTATACCCTAAAGTAGCTGATCCATACAGGCCAAACAATCTTCTTTGGGTAGAGGTCTGTGTGGTTGTAGGTTCATTCCCAGAGTTGTCTAACTGATAGAAACCAGGAATTGACAAATCTTCAACACCAGTGTATAGAACTCTTGATCCGCGATCGTTATAATTTAGACCTATAAGTCCATTAATATCAAAGTCGGAGCTGATCTGTTTCGTAAACAACGCGTTTAACTTAGAATCGTACTCAAAATACCTTTCACTTCCTTCTATAACATTACCTACGCTGGCTTGCCTAACAACTTCTTCATCATTTCCTCCGCCTGCCCAGCTTCCTGGTGTTGGTGCATTTTTAGCATTCCAGATTTTATCTGAGATATTATTAAGGTCAGCTCCTTGCTGAAACTGAAATGACAACCAATCGTTAACCTTGTATTTTAAATCAACGTTTCCATAAAAACGATCACTTTTAAATGTTGATCCGTTTTCAAAAACTGAGTAGTAAGGGTTTTGAGAAAAAGGACTAAAAAAGCCGTCTACGTCATAAAACTTATTATTATAGTCCTTAAAATCTTTTATCGGAAAATCTATTGGGATCTGAAGAATATCTTCATAGAATGAAGATCCAATTCCAGAATTCGCCTGACCTGTCTGTACTGCCCTTGTATTTTTGCCGATGTAGTTAGCCGAAGCTGTTAAGGTAAATCCTTTAAATTTCGTAGAACCATTTAATGTAAATGTATTTCTTTTATAAGTGTCATTACTTCCTGGCAGAATACCATTGCTATTTATATTACCATAAGAGAAGTGGAATGTAGATGTTTCATTACCCCCACTAAAAGCCAGTGTATTATTATATTCCTGTCCGGTATCAAAAGCATCTCTGAAGCTATTTTTTAATGCTACAAATGGCTTGCTTTGACGCTCACCACCTACTTCTGATCCCCAATCTCTAATTTGTCCGTCAAGTTTAGCACCCCAACTACCATTTTCAGCTATGTAAGCGTATTTACTAAATCCTTGTCCGTATTGATCTTGGAGATCCGGAACGATCGATACGTTTGTAAAAGATGCGGCAGAACTGAAGTCAATTTTAAATGCTCCAGCTTTTCCTTTTTTAGTAGTAATCAAAATAACACCACTAGATGCTCTTGATCCGTATAATGAACTTGCTGCAGCTCCCTTTAATATACTGATGCTTTCAATATCACTAGGATTAATGTCGTTTGCCGCGTTTCCAAAATCATAGTTTTCTTTTAAATCACCAATACTACCGACCGGAGATGCTCCGCCAGGCCTAGTGTTGTTAACCGGAACTCCGTCAATAACGTACAAAGGCTGATTATTTCCCGCAATTGAAGAGAATCCTCTTAAAACAACTTTACTTGATCCGCCCGGCTGGCCAGAAGTTGTAGAGATATCCACCCCGGCAACTTTACCTTGTAAACCCGAAACGAGATTCGTAGGAGAGGCTCTGTTTATTTCTTCTGTTCCAACTTGAGTTGATGAATAACCGAGTGTCTTTTTCTCTCTCCCCACACCCAAAGCCGTTACAACGACTTCACCTAACAATTTGGCATCGGTGGATAACGAAACATTGATCACATTATTGGCAGGAATTGCTAATGTCTGCGAAACGTATCCGATTGAAGAAAATTCAATTGTAGTTGCTCCTGCATTAACTTTAACGGCGAATTTACCGTCAGAACCCGTTTGGGTTCCTGTTTGTGTCCCAGTTACTCTTACGGAAACTCCAGGAAGAGGCTTTCCGTCTTCCTTATCCGTAACCGTACCAGTAATTGTTCGATCCTGAGCAATTGCAGAACCTGCAACAAGCATCAAAATGAACAAACTTTGGAAAAGTTTTTTCATAAATAATTAAAATTAGGGTTAGTTAATAATAGATAAAGGTACGCTTTTGGTATGCCTGCATAAATAATTTAAGATTAGGCAAACTTAAATGACACTTAAATGACATTAAAGTATTGGTAATGATATTGTAAAATGCCATTTTTGCAAAATTTTATTTTGCTTTTTAACTAAAAAGCACAAACAAACCGCAGGCATCCTGCTAAAAAAAAATTCCGCCAAAATATTTAACGTTTTTTAACATTTTATGGCATAATATTTAACTGGACACAGCCCAATATTTCGTTAGCATAAACACCAATTCTAAAAAGCGCTCAATTAACCAGAAATACAGCATTGGTAAACATCTGTTTTCCATTTTCCCAGAACGACCTGAAAAGTATATCACTCGCAAGATAAACAACCGTCCCTTTTGAGACCGATTGAATACCGAACAACATCCCGTTATCCAGCTTTTTTAATACGCCTTTCCCCACTACACCAGACATATAACTATTTGGTTTTAAGACACCTACACTCCAATCTTTATTCAAAAGCTCATAGATTTTATCATCCGTTTTCAAAGCATAATAATAATCTCCCAAGCCAGCAGAAATTGGATGACTTTGATCCAGATTAACTTTAAAAATAGCTCCGGGAATCGTTTCCGACAAATCATCAAGATTGCGTTCTCCATACTTTCTTGCCCCATTAACCTTTATGTCATTTTTTACACTCTCTCTCAACCTAATATTAAAAGGTCTTTTCCCCAGCGTACTTGAAATTGCATCTTCAAACAGAACTACTTTCCCACCGTTTTCAATCCAACTCTCCAATTTCTCGTTAATATCTTCCCCGTAATTACCATCTGGCATAATCAAGGTATTTATCTTATTAAGATCCAACTTATCTATGTTATTAGCCGTTATCATGGTAACGGGGTAGTTCAATTCTTGCTCAAAGAAATGCCATGCCTCACCAACACCTTGAGTAGAGATCCCTGTACCTGTTACAATAGCTACTTTAGGCACATTTAGAATTGGATAAACATTTGATCCGAAATCCTTTCCCTTATCTACATAGCCACTTGCAGAAGTATAAGCCACAGCATTCAGGTCTTTTTGTATCCTGGCGATCTTAGACGAAAGCCCCTTTACTTGCCGTTCATTCTCTGTTCGGTACACCAACAACGATCCGGCAGGAAACACCTTCGTACCAATAGTAAACGCTTGTTCAGCCGATCTTACCTTAATGTTTGCCCGCTGTAATGCAATAAGCACCTGCGCATCTTCAATCGAATTCCACTTAAAAATCCAGGCATAAGGCTTATCTGCTATTTCAGACTGCTCTTTGGGTTCTTCTAAGGCCTGATAAGTTCCTTTTACAGACTCTTTACTTGCGTATGCTTTTAAACCGTAAACGTATGGCAAAGCCCATGCAGTAATGTCATAGGTATTAGAATCATTAACAGCTGTTTGTGGTTCAAATAACACATTAGCCAAAACAGCTTTGGGCTGCTGCAGATTTACAATCAGGTCATTCCTATCTACCTTAAAGCCTTCTACTTTCTTTGTTTCATAATTATACCCCCGCATGTTCTTATCCAATCCAAACCCATACGCAATGCCATTCTTTTTTAGGAGCTCAGCAAGCTTTTTAACTTTACTCAGGTTTTGGGCTTTCACTATATATGTTTTATAAATACCCGGAGGGTTAGTAACCGCTTTTTCAAAATAGAGTTTGAACTCCTTTACCAGCTTATCGGCATTTTTTGAAACCGTTTCAATAGTAGCCATACCCGTAGTATAATGGTGACTGATCCTTTCCTTAAGCGTAAGCGTATCTCCATCAATAGTTACTACAGACAGGCCAGCCCCAATTCCCCCTTGTTCATAAGTCATTCCTACTGCACCATTGTACAATGGATACGTATCTCCGTACGATGGATAAAGCAGATCAAAGCGTTCCTTAGTGAAATACTGCCATCCGTTCTCATCAAAATACTTAGCATTGTTTTTCCCAACAGTGACCTGAAACTCACGCTGCCAGGGGGTAACATCCTGATGAATCGGCTCGGCCGCAGGTGCAAAATAATAGGGTTCATTATAACTTTGTTCATGAAAGTCCACATGAACCTCGGGCATCCACTCATGATATAACTTTAGGCGTTGCTGTGTTTCAATTTGTGTTTGCCAGGCCCAGTCTCTGTTTAAATCAAAATAATAATGGTTCGACCTACCTCCGGGCCAAGGCTCAGAATGCTCCCTTGCCATTGGGTTAGAATTGGGCTTATGTCCACTAACCGAATTAAAATAATTCACATACCTTTCCCTACCATCCGGATTAAGGCATGGATCTATAATTATGACAGTATTCTTTAGCCAGTCTTTAATGTCGCTTGTTTTTGCCTCGGCAAGGTCAAATATGGTTTTCATAGCTGTTTCAGTAGAACTGGCCTCGTTCCCATGTACATTATAGCTTAACCACAATATAGCCGGCTGTTTACCTTTCTGTGCTGTGGATGATTCTGCCTTACTCAGACTTACATTATATTTCCTGATTTGCTCTAAATCATCTATGTTTTCTTTAGAGGAAATCACTGCAACTAACAACTCTCTTCCTTCGTAAGTTTTGCCATAGCTTACAATCTTTATGTTCTTTTCTTTACCACTTATGTACTTAAAATAATCGACAACCTTATCGTGCGATGTAAATTTACTTCCAAGGGCATACCCTAAAAACTCATCCGGAGATTTTGTTTGAGCATCTGCAACACTCAAACCAACAAGCAAAAACAAAAAAGAAAGGAAGAAGTATCTCATATTGATGAATTAAGACTCCAAAATACTAATTTTACCATATTAATTATTCATTTTATCTATGACTGCCATCGAATCCCTTTATCAGCATTATCTAAAGCACCCTGTTATATGTACCGACACAAGGAATATAACTCCTGGCTGCTTGTTTTTTGCCCTAAAGGGTGATAATTTTGATGCAAATACTTTTGCAGAGAAAGCACTTACAAACGGTGCTGCCTATGCCATAATAGATAACCTTTCATACAAAACCAGCAAGCAATGCATTTTAGTGCCCGATGTACTGACTACATTGCAGGATCTTGCCAAACATCACCGCTCACAATTAAATATACCGGTTATAGGTTTAACTGGTAGTAATGGCAAAACAACCACCAAAGAACTAATAAAGGCCGTTCTTTCAGAAAAATATAATGCCTTTGCCACCAAAGGAAACTTAAACAATCACATTGGTGTACCCCTTTCTATTTTATCACTAACAACTGACACCGAGATTGCAGTAATAGAAATGGGCGCCAACCACCAAAAAGAAATAGAGTTTCTGTGCACTATAGCGCAGCCTACTCACGGTTTAATTACCAATGTAGGCATGGCCCACTTAGATGGCTTTGGAGGATTTGAAGGTGTTAAAAAAGGGAAAGCAGAACTTTATGCATATTTAAAGAACAATCATGGTTTTGCGTTTATAAATAGAAATAACCCCTATCTGTTGGAAATGAGTACTGCTGCTGATCTTGATAAGGTTATCTATTGTGGTACAGAATCAACAGATGCAATATCGGGAAAGCTGATCAAAACAGATCCATTAATTGAAATTTCATGGTCAGACAAAGTGGCCAGCTACCAAACATCTGTTAATCTAACCGGCTCTTACAATTTCGAAAACATATTGGCGGCCATATGCATTGGGGCATTTTTCAATGTTACTCCTTCAGCAATAAACAAAGGTCTTTCCGGATACTACCCTAACAACAATCGCTCACAAATCACAAAAACGGAGAACAATACTGTGATCTGTGATTTTTATAACGCAAACCCGAGCAGTATGACCGCTGCCCTAAATAACGTTTCTCTTTTAACTGCCGACAAAAAAACTGTAATTATCGGAGATATGTTTGAGCTTGGTCCAGAATCTGCAGAGCAGCATTATCTTATTGCCAAACAGGCCGAACAGCTCAATGTAGAAACACTTATTTTTATTGGGAAAGACTTTTACGCATTTAAAGATAAGTACAAAGGAAATTTCTTTAGTACACCTGTTGAAGCTCAGGAATTTCTAAAAAACAATCCCATAAAGAATAGTCTTGTTTTACTAAAAGGATCACGCGGCATGGCACTTGAACAACTGCTTCCTTTACTTTAGTTCAACCTTTATTCCCGCATCACTGATCTCAGCAAGTGGGTTATCGCGCATATTCTGCTCAATTTCCATATGGTATTTACCTGCTGCGGGGAACTTGTAATTAGTAAGCAAGGGCAAAGTATAAGTAAATAGATTACCTGAACCAGAACCATTCCACTGCCCATCGGGCTGCGCTAACCTATATTCATACCGTCTGGTATGCTTATTTTGTCCTGCTCCACTCATGTGAAATAGAACAAAAATATTTGAATACCTGTAATCGGCTGTAAGGCGCAATTTAAAATAGATATTATAAGGCTTACTGCTATCCGTAATTTCAACTAATGTTTTAACCTTATTTGGATAACTCCAGTTACGTGCAGGCATAGACATGTTGCTGTCCACGAGCGTATTGGTATCGCATCCGCTAAAAAAGAGAACGATTAAAACTGAGGACAGCAGTAAAACTTTAAAATTATTCATCCTTAGGCTTTTCCTTTTGTTTTTTCCTTCGGTTATTGTTTCTATTTCTATTCCTGTTTGCCGATGGCTGACCAGTGGCCGCACCAGATTGTTCATTGATAGCACCTTCGGCAGCTTGAACTATTGGCTTATTAACTGGTTTAGGCTGTTGACCTTGTTTCGGATGCTGAACCGGCTTTGCTCCCTGTGCAGGCTTAGGCCCTTTCTCTGGTCTGGCACCTTGTACAGCTGGCTTAGGCCCCTGTGCAGGTTTAGCATTTTGAGGAGGTCTTGGTCCCTTTTCAGGTCTGTTTCCGCTATTTCTATTTTCGTTGGCCTTGTTAGGATTATTTCTATTGTTCTTGTTGCCTTTATTTCTAGGCTTATCGTCTAAACGGGTTAAACTATCCTGTCCAACAACATTTTCGTAATCAGGTATTTTCTCCACAACAGCTACCGGAGTTAATTCAACAGCCTCTTCTTTAAGGTTAATTGGTTTTTGCCCACGTTTATTCATTGCCATGATTTCTTTTACACGGTCAACTTTTAGTGGAATCCAATCCTCTGTATTAGGATAGCTGAACCACATAATCTTTTTAAAGATGTCAGTTTTTTGGTGGCGGGCAACGCCAATTTCAGTTTGCAGGCTTTCAATACGATCAGGAATGTCTTTTAAGGCATCTAAATACGTATCCAGTTCATAATTTAAACAGCATTTTAACTTGCCACATTGCCCTGCAAGCTTTAAAGTATTTAAAGAAAGGTTCTGATATCTGGCCGCAGCTGTTGATACCGTTTTGAAATTGGTTAACCATGTAGAACAGCAAAGTTCGCGACCACAAGACCCAATTCCTCCTAACCTTCCGGCTTCCTGACGCATTCCGATCTGGCGCATTTCAATCCGGATTCTAAACGTTTCGGCCATCTTTTTAATCAGCTCCCTAAAGTCAACACGACCCTCTGCGGTATAAAAAAACGTAGCCTTAGTTTTATCTCCCTGATAATCAACATCGCTGATTTTCATAGATAGGCGTAAATCTAAAGCAAGGGTACGTGCTTTATGCATCGTTTCCCATTCCAAAGCCTTAGCGATCTTCCATTTTTCAACGTCTGCTTCAGTAGCTTTTCTGTAAACTTTTCTGGTTACCTGATCAATAGTTGCTTTACGGCGTTTCATTTGCATGCGTACCAATTCTCCCGTTAAGGAAACATGGCCGATATCATAACCGCCGGTAGGGCCTTCAACAGCAATTAACTCACCTATTTCTAGGTATATATTCTCGCTATTCAGGAAAAATTCTTTCCTGGCACCCTTAAATTTAACTTCTATTACTTGAAAAGGTATATAATTTGAAGGCATGTCAAGATTAGACAGCCAGTCGTAAACTTCCATTTTTCCGCATCCTCCAGTAAGGCAAGAGCCATTACTTTTGCAACCCGAGGGGGCACATCCGCCACCTGTAGAACAACTTCCACATCCCATAATTAACTATATATATATTGAGTCCCTTTCGGGAGCGTTTTAAACTTAATTATTTTTACTAGTTGTAAAGATACATCTAAAAACAGAATTTTAGGATTTGCATTTCTCTCGATATGATAGTGCGCCTTTTCCAATTCCGAAATAATGGCATCTGCCATACTAAGATTAAGTACGTGGGTCGATAACCTTTTAGCCGTGTCCATAGCTGAACCGGGCAGCTTAACCAGCTCTTCTGCACCACTTAACAACAGGCTGCATTCTCTTAAAAAGCTAATCCCGTACTTTAAAAAATTCTTTTGATTCTCTCTTCCCCAGCCCGCAATCTGATCTACAAAATTGGTTAAGTCCAAAACCCTATTGCCGTAACCCATCCTTAACCATTCGGCAAATTTATCGGCATTTTCATTTTGTGTATTGGCCACCAATTGCTTGGCTTCAATCAAATTCCCATCTGCGAGAAAGCTATATTCTGTAGCCTGATTTTCCGACAAGCCAAATTCATCCATCAAATAACTTTCAACAGTAGCATGTGGCAGTTTAGGAATTTTAACAATCTGCGTCCGCGACAACAGGGTAGAAAGAATCTGTTCCTGGTTGTTTGCAACTAAAATAAACAGGGTATTTTGCGGTGGTTCTTCAATAATCTTTAATAAAGAGTTTCCTTCTTTATCCAGATATTCGGGCAGCCACATGATCAATACTTTCGTCTCAGCTTCAAAAGCTTTATAACTTAATTTTTTGATGATATCATGACACTCGGCAATGTTAATATTTGCCTGTTTATTCTCCGCACTTAATTTGGATCGCCAAATATCCATGTCAAAATAAGGATCGGCAAGCACCATACTGCGCCATTCATCTAAAACATCTACTGCTGTTCTTACATCTTTAGAAGCAAAAAACGGGTAAGAAAAATGCAAGTCAGGGTGAATATATCTTTCATATTTTCTGCACGAAGAACATTCGCCGCAGCTATCATCAGCCTGTTTATCAAGACAGTTAATGTATTGAGCATAGGCAATTGCCAAAGGCAAAGCACCACTTCCTTCTGACGAAAGAAACAACTGCGCATGACTTATCCTATTCTCAGCAAATGTTTGTATCAACTGCTGTTTTATAGCTTCCTGACCTATGATATTCTTAAACTGCATTTGGTGCAAAATAGCAAAATTTTAAGACTTGGCTATAACAGCTATTAAAGTTGACAAAATACCTGCATACAATGTTGCTGGTTCGACGCTAGTTCGAGACAGATTCGAGTTTGCTTCGGGTAAAAGTACCTGTTTCCCGAAGCAAACTCGAATCTAGCCCCAATCTGCCCTACATTAGCCCAAGCTCAGGTACCTCCCGGATTTTATTATCTTTGCCCACATGCCCAGAATTTTAGCATTTGATTATGGAACCAAGCGTATCGGACTAGCCGTTACAGACCCCCTGCAAATTATTGCAACCGGGCTCGATACCATACACCCCAAAGACGCTATAGAATATCTGAAAAAATATCTTTTAACAGAACAGGTAGAAGCCTTTGTTTTTGGCGATCCAAAGCAAATGGATGGTTCTCCTTCTGAGTCTGCTCAGCATGTAAAAGGCTTTGCCAGAACCTTAAAAAGAACCTTTCCTGATATCCCCCAACATTGGATTGATGAACGGTTTACTTCTAAACTAGCCCATCAAACAATTATGCAAAGCGGATTAAAAAAACAAGACCGGCAAAATAAAGAGCGCGTAGATACCATCTCGGCTACTATTATTTTGCAATATTTTATGGAACAGCACCGTTTATAGATTGCATTTATTAAAATTATATGAGCCTAATCAGCGATGACATGCAACAGCTTTTGCTTAATTACTGTGAACCAGAAAGCGAATTGCTGCAACAAATAGATAGAGAGACCAATTTAAAAGTGCTGATGCCACGCATGCTTTCAGGCCATTATCAGGGACGGGTGCTTAGCTTTTTAAGTAAAATGGTAAACCCTAACCGAATTTTAGAAATCGGCACCTTTACCGGCTATGCCACCCTTTGCCTTGCTGAAGGATTAACAGAGACGGGAATTATTTATACACTGGATATAAATGAGGAGCTCGAAGACATGGTGCGCCACAACTTTGCTCAATCTGACTATAACAGCAAAATAAAATACATTCTTGGCGATGCAACCCAAACTGTGAATTCATTGGAAGAAACCTTCGACCTTGTGTTTATTGATGCTGATAAGAAAAACAATGGCACTTACTATGATCTTGTTTTCAACAGAATCAGGCCTGGTGGGCTTATTATAGTCGATAATGTGCTGTGGAGTGGAAAAGTACTGAACACCAATCAGGATAAAGACACTAAAAATATCACTACATTTAATGACAAAATTGCGGCAGATGACCGTGTAGAAAAACTCATTTTGCCTGTTAGAGATGGGTTATTTATCATCAGAAAAAAATAAGGTATGTTTAAATCATTACTGTTAGTTTGGCTTAGTGCTATCTCCATAACATTTAGTGTAGGCGCCCAAACCACAGCAGAATATATTGCAGAGCATGCTGAATATGCTCAAACACTGATGCGGGAACATAAAATACCTGCCAGTGTTATTCTTGCTGTTGCCATACACGAATCAGCGTCTGGTACAAGTAAAATTGCCCGATACCTTAACAATCATTTCGGGATCAAAGGCGCGAACAGCAATACCGAAATCCGTTCATCCTATAAGGATTATCCTTCTGTTCAGGAATCTTATGATAGCTTTCTGGAATTCTTAAAAAGCCGATCGTCTTTTACTTCACTTTTCGAGAAATATGACCAGTTTGATTACAGAAACTGGGCCAGAGGTATACAGCGTGGTGGCTATGCCAGAAGCAGAACATGGGCATCACAGATCATCGGAATCATTAAAAAAAATGACCTTTCTCAATACGATGAACGGCCCGACGATTATGTTGAACCACCTGCACCTGTCGTTGCCACCAGATCCAGATCAGCAAAGAACTCAAGATCAACATATACGGTTAAAAGAGGCGATAGCCTGAATAAAATAGCAAAATTGAGGGGAACAACCGCAGCCTCACTAATGAAAAAAAATGGGTTAAAAGGCGCTGCACTTAAACCCGGACAAAAACTTAGACTATAATGAACAAAAGAATAATCATCCTGGCCTCCGCAGTGCTATTTTTTTCTGCCTGTAAAACAAAAAAGTACAGTCGCAACAATAAAGCAATCGAAAAAGCTGCAGACAAAGCAAACCCGGAATATAAATCGCGTACTACAGTAATGTATATCGATGAATTTAAAGGCGTAGCAATCGAAGAGATGAATAAATATGGCATTCCGGCAAGTATTACACTTGCCCAAGGCATTATTGAATCGGGAAGTGGGAATAGCAGTTTAGCAAAATATGCGAACAACCACTTTGGCATCAAATGTACTTCTGAATGGAAAGGGAAGGGGTATTATAAAGACGACGATAAGGCTAATGACTGTTTCCGGGTTTATAAAGATGCCAGAGAATCTTACAGGGATCATTCTGAATTCTTAAGAAGAAAGCGTTACAGTGCTCTTTTTGAGCTTGATAAAAACGATTATAAAAACTGGGCTGTAGGTTTAAAACAAGCTGGCTATGCTACAAACCCTAAGTATCCGGATCTGCTGATAAATACTATCGAAAAGTATCAGTTGTATTTTTACGATCTGCCAGAATCTGAGAATGAAAAACTAAAACGCGAAGACCGTGTTTTCTCAGAAATCAACGCGAACATCCCTCAGGAAAAGAAAAAATTCACCCCTGTGGCTACGCCTCCTTCAAAACAAGTAATTAAAACTCCTGATACATTAAAAATAAGTACCCCTGCTGTAGTAATTAACACTCCTGATCCTGTTGGCTCAACAACCCTGGAGAATCCTTACACGGTAAAACAGGGAGACACCCTTTACAACATATCAAAACGCTTTAACATCTCAGTGGATGATATAAAAGCACTGAACAACCTTGCAGACACGGGCATTAAGATTGGGCAAAAGCTTGTGTTAGTTAAATAATGTTAATGTTTATTAAGCGCAGATAGTTATCTTGTAGTTTTGTATCTCCAATGAGATTTTTTAGCCTGTTATTACTCCTTTATTGCATTGCGCTTACTGCAACTGCCCAAACCAATACGGTAAAAGGCTTTGTGGTCGACAAAGATTCGAAACTTCGCCTGGCTAAAGTATACATCTACAACGCCAGCAAAGACGAAGGGATTTACAATACCCCAAAGGGCGAGTTTTCTATAAATGCTGCCGTAGGCGACACGCTGTATGCAGTATTGCAAGGTTATGCGGTTGATACGCTTATTCATAATGGTCAGAAAGCAGTGTACTTTCAATTGAAATCGCTGGGAATTAACTTACGTGAGGTATCTATTACGGGCCGAAAATATACACCTAAAGAATCGCACGCCAATACATTAAAAGAGTATAAGTATGCGCTGGACAAGGGTAAAGCAAAAGATTTGCTTAATCTTGGATTGGGAGGCGCAGGTTTGGGCATTGATGCAATTTACAATCTGCTCAGCAGAGATGGTAAAAATGCCCGTCACCTTCAAAAAATACTTGAGCGTGATTACCATGAGGCGATTATAGATTATAGGTTTACGCCAGATTATGTTAAGAAGGTACTGCAATTAGGTGACTATGAAATGGAAGATTTTATGCAACAATACCGACCTACTTATCAATTCGTTTTAACCGCTTCAGATTATGCTTTTGTTGTATATTTAAGGAACAGCTATGCCAGCTATAAGCGGAATCCGGCTGCTTTTAGATTACAACCACTCCCTAAAATAAAAGTAGAAGAGTTTTGAGGCCCTTCTTTCTCATATTATCCAAACTACCGGCCAATGCAATGGCTATTTTCCCTTTCATCATTCTAAAAAACAAGACGCTAAAGGTTGATAAGGTATTAATTAATCATGAGCGGATACATTTTAGACAACAGCTTGAGTTGCTTATTCTGCCTTTTTATTTTTTGTATTTACTAATGTACCTGATCAATCTGATCAGATATAAAAATCATTATTTAGCTTATTTCAATATCCCTTTTGAAAAAGAAGCATACTGTTTTGATGCTGATCTATCGTATTTATCTCATAGAAAAGCATTTGCGTGGATTCGTTTCGTCAGTAAAAAACCATAGATAAGCGTAAGTTTTGCAATTAGTTTATTAATAAACTTTTAATAAGTCACATTTTTGTTTTTCTTTGTAGTAATGAAGAGTTTTAATATCTGCCTCTTGTTACTGTTTATCACCTCGTCAAGCCTGATCGCTCAGGAGATTGATACTGTGCCTATTGAAACCAAAGGCCTGGAGATAAAACTAAAGCGTAGTCCTTTACCATCAAGGACAGGAATACTGAACTATACACCTGTAAAAATTCCACCGGTAGTGATTGCCGAAAAAATCAACTACTGGAAGATAAGAACCTCTGTTGGGATTAACGTCAATCAAGGTAGCTTTTCAAACAACTGGAAAGCCGGGGGAGTAAACTCTCTTGCCGTTGGCGGGCTTGTTAACTATCGTGCTGAATATAGAAAAGAAGGCTACGGTTATATAAGTGAGGTAATGCTTGAGTATGGTAAGGTCAAAAACAAAGACCAGCTGCAAAAGAAAACAAGGGATAGGATTTTCTGGGATAATAAAGCAGATTTAAGATTATCTAAAAGCTGGTATTTCTTTGGGTCGGTTACGTTTGAGTCGCAGTTTGATAGAGGTTATGCCTATTATAGAGACGGTAACAACGAAGAGCAAGCCTCTCTTGTTTCTAAATTCATGTCACCGGGATATTTAACCGAATCAATCGGTTTCGAATATAAGCCTGTTGGGTATTTTTCTACAAGGATTGGTACAGGTACTGCAAAACAGACATTTAAACTGGACACAACTGTCAATCAACAGTATAATGGAGGTAATTATGGTGTGGAACGAGGCAAAAACTTCAAGAACGAGCTCGCTTTTCAGATTGTAAGTAATTTTGACAAGCAAATATTTAAGAATGTAAATCTGAAAGCCAGGTACCAAATGTTTATTCCTTACGACAGGCCCTTGGTACACGTTGATCATCGTTTAGATGTAGAGTTAAGATCTCAGATAAACAGATTAATGAATGTGACACTTACGGGCGTAGGATTATTTGATAAAGACTCCGATCCGGAGATTCAGGCGAGTCAGGCGCTCGCACTAGGTGTGGCATTTACCTTCCCTCGTTAATATTCTACATAAAGATTACCGATATTGTTATCTGTATCATGCAAAATTAATAACTTTGCAATTCACAAAAAATTGAACACTAAGCATTAAAGAAAATGTTTGAAAATTTACAGGATAGGTTAGACCGTGCGTTTAAGGTTTTAAAAGGACAAGGAAGTATTACAGAGATCAACGTGGCCGAGACCATGAAAGAAATCCGTAAAGCCTTATTAGATGCCGACGTAAATTATAAAACAGCTAAAAGCTTTACCGATGAGGTAAAAGAGAAAGCATTAGGCTTAAATGTTCTTACAGCCGTTTCGCCAGGCCAGTTACTTACTAAGGTAATGAACGATGAACTTACCGCTTTAATGGGTGGCGAGGTAACGGAATTAGATTTAAAGAACAATCCTACTATTATACTTATTGCCGGGTTAAACGGTGCTGGTAAAACTACATTTACCGGTAAATTAGCCAACTTCCTTAAAAGTAAAGGCAAGAAACCACTATTGGTAGCTGGCGACGTATATCGCCCTGCTGCAGTAGATCAGTTGCAGATTTTAGGTGAGCAGATTGGAGTGCCTGTTTATTCGAACATTGCTTCTAAAGATCCCGTTGGCATAGCCTTAGAAGGTATTGCTGAAGGTAAAAAACAAAATAATAATGTAATCATTATAGATACGGCCGGTCGTTTAGCAATAGATGAGCAGATGATGGATGAGATCGCCGCCGTAAAAGCCAGTACTAAACCGCACGAAATCCTGTTTGTTGTTGATGCCATGACCGGGCAGGATGCGGTTAACACGGCAAAAGCATTTAACGATAGATTAGACTTTACCGGAGTTGTATTAACCAAATTAGACGGTGATACCCGCGGTGGTGCTGCACTATCAATTAAATCTGTAGTAAACAAGCCGATCAAATTTATTGGTACAGGCGAGAAAATGGAAGCTCTTGATGTATTCTATCCTGAAAGGATGGCTTCAAGGATCCTGGGCATGGGCGACGTAGTTTCCCTTGTTGAACGTGCACAACAGCAGTTCGACGAAAAAGAAGCTGCCGAACTTCAAAAGAAAATCCGTAAAAACAAGTTTGATTTTAACGACTTCTACAATCAGATCCAGCAGATCAAAAAAATGGGTAACATGAAAGACCTTATGGGCATGATACCTGGTGTTGGCAAAATGATGAAGAACGTGGATATTGAAGATGATGCATTCAAAAGCGTTGAGGCAGTAATTCAGTCGATGACCAAATTCGAACGCGAAAACCCTGATAGCATCCAACAAAGCAGACGCTTACGTATTGCTAAAGGTTCGGGAACAAAAATCGAAGAGGTAACCAAACTCATCAAACAATTTGAAGATATGCGTAAGGTGATGAAGCAATTCTCTAACCCGGCCGCAGCTGCAAAAATGATGAGGAATATGCCAAAAATGCCTCAGGGCAAAATGTAATTTCAATAAATTTTACAAATTCCAACCACTTAATGTCTAAATCAGTATAGTTTAGCAGTACACATATTGTATGCAAAATTATGCTCATCAAGACATTTGGAAGCGCTGTTTTCGGGGTTAATGCTTTAACCATTACCATAGAAGTAAGTATTGGAGGGGGAAACAGATATCATATTGTCGGACTGCCCGACAATGCCATTAAAGAAAGTCTAAGAAGGGTTGAAAGCGCTATTCAATCGGCTGGTTTAAAAATGCCGAGGCAAAAGATCGTCATCAACCTTGCTCCGGCCGACATCCGTAAAGAAGGTTCTTCATACGACCTGCCAATTGCGATTGGCATCCTAGCTGCATCCGGGCAAATAGAAAGTCCTGAAATAAGCCAATACTTCATCATGGGGGAACTATCTCTGGATGGTAGCCTCCAATCCATAAAAGGTGCCTTACCTATCTCTATGCAGGCTAAAAAGGCCGGATTTAAAGGATTTATATTGCCCTTTGACAACTCAAGGGAAGCAGCAATAGTTAGTGATCTGCTAGTTTAAAATGCGAAACCTTGCCGAGGTGGTTGCTTTTTTTAACGGCACTCAAAGCCATGAGCCCGTAATTGTAAATACCAGAAACGATTTTTTTAATAATGTGAATAGCTATCCTCATGATTTTTCTGATGTAAAAGGGCAGGAAAACATAAAGCGTGCGCTGGAAATTGCAGCCGCCGGAGGACATAATCTTATTTTGATTGGCCCGCCCGGTGCAGGTAAAACAATGCTGGCAAAACGGCTACCAACCATTTTGCCGCCTTTAAATTTACAGGAGGCACTGGAAACCACAAAAATACATTCTGTTGCCGGAAAGCTTAGCGCTGCAGATACCTTAATGACAGAACGTCCTTACCGCAGTCCGCACCATACCGTTTCAGATATTGCTCTGGTTGGCGGCGGCTCAAATCCCCAACCTGGAGAGATCTCTCTGGCGCACAATGGTGTGTTGTTTTTAGACGAATTGCCAGAATTTAAAAGAAGTGTACTGGAAGTAATGCGACAACCTCTCGAAGACCGTCAGGTTACAGTATCCCGTTCTAAACTAAGTGTAGAATATCCTGCAAGTTTTATGCTTATTGCCTCAATGAATCCTTGTCCGTGCGGTTTTTACAATCACCCGGAAAAAGAATGTACTTGCGGCCCGGGCGTGGTTCAAAAATATCTAAGCAAAATATCAGGACCACTTTTAGATCGTATAGACCTTCATGTGGAAGTTACGCCTGTAAACTTTAACGAACTTACCTCTGCCTTTGAAGCCGAAAAGAGCGAAAAGATAAGAGCGCGTGTTATTAAAGCCAGAGCTGTTCAGGACGCCCGATTTTCTGCTGTCAATACACTGCATTGCAATGCTCAGATGAGCCCTAATATGGTCCGCAATATTTGCAAGATAAATAATGCCGGACAAGTATTGATAAAGCAGGCAATGGAAAAGCTGGGGCTATCCGCCCGGGCTTATGATCGTATACTAAAAGTATCCAGAACTATTGCAGATCTGGCAGGAAGCCAGGACATTGAATTAGAGCACCTGGCAGAAGCAATACATTACCGAAGTCTTGATCGCGACAGCTGGGCTGGTTAATCAAGCTCATCTTCCAGATCTTCTTCGTCTTCCTCTTCAGGAACGTAAGCCATAATCTCTCTGCCGATGTTGTTGATTTCTTCATCTATTTCAAAAACAGGAATAGCTGTTTCCGGATCAAGCTTTAACCATTGTAAATCGGTGTCTTTTTGTATGTGCACATATTCTTTGCCATTTTTAAAGATCACATAAGTATCATTTCCTTCTGGAAATACGGCATAATCTACATCTCCAATGCTAATGTCGAAGGGCTGTTGCATAGTTTTGTTCTTTTTATTTCCGGATGTACTGTTAACGCAGGGTTGAGTAGTTATAAAACTGCATTTTTCCGGTTCCGGTTATGTTAATTGTTTTTGTTTCATTATTGCCATTAGCCCCTTTTAAATCAAGCGTAATGGTATTATCTCCTTTTTTTAAAGGAATTCTTGCATATCTGATCTCACTAGGCAAGGTTTGCCAGTTTCGGGTATCTGCTTTCTCCGAAAGCAAACTATACAACTGCATTCCAAAACCCAACCCCTCAAGTAAAGAATTGTCTTTGCCGTCTTTTCCATTTCCCTTAGCACTGGCTTTAAGTACATATTCTGCACTTTTCTTTACCGCCAAACGGGTAAGCACTTTCCCCATCTCCTTTGCAAAACGTTGATCAAGTGTTTTAAACGCAAGCTGATTAATATCTTCTGCCTTTTCAAAGTTTATGGTCGACTGCCCGTCAGTAATAGTCGCGCTTGTAAAATAAGGCTGCTGAGCAACGTATTTAGGATATGTAGCCCTAAGGCTATTAACTGAGTTTAAATTAATGTCACCACTTCCATAGGCCGTATTATAGGGAATAAACAAGGTGCCTGCTACATTGGTAAATACCAAATCTCCATTAGATCCTCTGATAAGGGAAAAAATAAACTCTTCCTGTTGCTTAACAGGTGCCAATCCATTTTCCCAAAAGAGAATAAGCGTTCCTCCTTCTGATGATGGCTCTGGTTGATATTTTAAGTTAAACAGTTCCTCAAACCGGGTTAATTCAGCCTTAAAACCATTTGCAGCCGCCATTCTAAGCACATCCTGTTGAAGTTCTTTAGGCAGGGTTGTGCCGTAATACGTTTTGTCGGGGCTTTTCAAATAAACCTCCGCAGCATTTCGGTAGGCTATAAAAGCATTGTTAACGTCTCCATCGCTTTCATAAATAAGGCCTTGAAGCATTAATGAAAATGCGTCTTTAGAATACCTGCTCTCTTTATCATTAAACTTGTCGCCTTGTTCCTGCGATTGCAAAGTAATTCTTCGGGCCTCAACTATGGCGTCTTCGGTTTTATGCAGATACAGGTAATTAAGCGCTTTATAATAATGGATCATAAACTTTTCAAAGTCTTCTCCTTTATAAGCCTGTGTCATGGGATTTACAAGAGTACCCACCACCGCATCCATAGCACCGCCAATTCCATTTTCCAATAGCTGGTCGGCCTCATTAAAGTAACGGTTGCTATTTTCATAATCACCAATCAAGTGGCTCGATTTCCCTTTCTCCATTAAAAACAGCAGCTTATTCCGCGGTTTCTGAAGTAAGCGGTTCTTATCAAGCTCCTTAACTGCCTCATTGTAATTTCCAGTCGCGATTTGTTTATAATAACCTGCGATTTTCTCATTATAAGAGGCACAGCTAAAAAGAAAAAGCATCAATCCTAAAAGAACTGATGCCTTAAGCTTATTCTTACTATTATTTGTCATACTGTTATTTTAGCCGGATCAGCATCCTGCTAGTTCTTAACGTATTTAGCAATTTTCTTGTCGCCTATCCATACAACCTCATTGGTCTGTATGTCTGTAAGCTCCAGGTTTACCTGATAATAAACTACTTTTTTGCGTTTATGTGAGTCCACAATAGAATTGATTGACCCTTGCAAAATATAGTCGGCTCCATTTTCCAATCCGAATTTCTTCATGGTAGAAACAGAAGCATTATCTTGTTGGTCGGCTTTCTCTGCACGCAGTTCCTCTCTTTTCTTACCCCCCTGCACCAAACGAACACGCTCGCTTTGAACAAATGCCTGTTCAACATCTTTCACAAATGTTTCTGCGTCTATATGTTCATGACTTTTGTTTTGAACAAGACCAACAACCACTACAGGTTTTTTACCTGCTTTGGCTTCAAGATGTGTAGACAGCCATTTGGCTCCCAAAACACTTTGGGTCATTTCCTGAGCAACCATTCTCGAATCTGTATTGTTCCAGTTTCCACTAACATCAACAGTATCTGTAGTGTTAATTCTTGTTACTTGTCTGGAGCATGAAGAGATCATTATACCAGAAACTGCAATGGCAGCAAGGGTTAATATTTTTTTAAACTGCATTTTATTAAATATGATTGTATGTAAATGTTGTGCTTTTAGTTACCATCCCCAGCCCGTTCCATAATAGCCCCAGTGGCTGTTATAACGGCGGCCCCATCCGAAATTTAACGATGGGTAGTAATAAGAGTTCCCATAATAGGGATAGCTGTATAAGCTGCTCTCGTAATTGCGCTCACGACGAAGTTTACGACGTTCTTCTCTTGCTTCGTACCAATCGTATGCTTTATAGGTATTTTGAACAGTAGTTCCCTGATCTCTGGTTAAAGAGTCGGACATGTTCATGTATTTAGCTCTTGCCACTTCGTATCTGGGGTTTTGATCCTGAACCAGGCTGGCTTGTTGTCCATAGCTATATGTAACTCCGGCTATTAAGCCTGCAATAATCATCAAAGTCCTTTTCATAATATAAAGGTTTAACTAAAAGCAAAATTACTTAATATTTTTATTGATTTGTTTATAGTTTTACAATCCAAATGTCAATAATCGAGTTAAAAAATGTTAAATCTTAAGGCCCTTTAATTGTTCAATGAATTCAATGAATTTTGAACTTGAATAGTTGGCTGCCCCAGACTCATTATAAGATAGCCTACCTTGCTTATCAAAAACAATAGTTGTAGGCAATGCTCCTTTAAAAAGATTTTCCGGAATATTGCTTGCTACAGAATAAACCGGCATTTGATAACTTCTCTTGTCCATATACTGTTGAGCTTTAGCTAAGTCGCTGTCAGCATCTACCATTATAAATACAACATCCTTATCATTTTTGTATTGTTCATAAAGCTTGTTGATAGATGGCATTTCTGCCAGGCACGGAGGGCACCAGGTAGCCCAGAAATTAATAAAAATTACTTTGCCCTTTAATGAGCCGAGGTCTGTAACCTTCCCGGTCTTGTCTTCGAACTTAATTCCCGACAAATCTGCCGGAGGTGTTCCCTTTGCTATTGGTTCTGTTTTAGGTTTGAACAACCCGATTTCCATTAAGCCCTGCATTAGAAATGCCTTGGCCGAAGGAACAAATAAAATCACCAGAAACAATGCTATAAAGACCGCATTAACAATATTTTTCTTCGTCATCATCTCTTTCATAGCCAGGCAAAGTTACGCGTTTAAAAATAAACGCTAAAAATCCAGCTTAAGTCTTACGCCTGTGCCTATTAATCGCAAATTCTCTTTAGAAACCTCTTTCATTGGAACTTTCATAAAAGGTTCTATTGATACGGCTTTATTTTTAGATATCTTTTGTTTATAGCCAAATGAAAAATTATAGAATCCGATATACCTTCCATCTTTAATTTCAGAATCCTGTGCTGGTTCTACTACCCTTTCATTTACGGCAAATGTCTTAAGCTCCGCCAATCCATCACCACCAGAACTTACAGCACGCTCTACCAATTTTTCCTGAATGTAACTGTTGCTCTGTTTCTGATTAATTACGGCAAATGCAGATACTCCAACATTGGCATACAGGTTTTTACTTAAACGGTACTTCAGTTCAAGTGGAATATCTATACCGGTAACCTTAGCCTCTATTGATTCTAAATTTTTACTTTCGCCAGCAATAGCGGTACTTACAGGAGCAGGCAGGCTTCTTGATGCGGCCATTTCGCTATATGATACGCCGGAGTTTAAGGAGATTTTGTCTGATAAAGCATATCCCATACTTACCCCATAACCCATGTTGAGTTTTTTTGTATTTCCAAATGATGGCGAAACAACAAGTCCCATTTCCCATTTGTCTTCTTTTCGGGGAGCCGATGATTTTGCCAGCGCTTCTCCCTGATTCTTTTTGGTTTCATTGTTTAGAAACTCCTGGAAAAGAGTGGTTTTATTTTCCGTTGCTATTGGTTTCGTTTCTGTTTTAACAATATCTTGCTTAGTATCTGGAACGCGAACCGAAGGCACAACAACGGGATTCGATTTTTCAGCAATTGCTTCTGTAGAGGAGGCCGAAAGGGCATTTAAAGGCTCTTGAGCAGCGGTATAAACAGATATATTATTGCTTTCTCTTACCGCAGCTAATTGCTCATGTTCCTTCCCTACTATCGGCAAATCTGCTTCTTTTACAATGTGCTCTTCAATTTTTACAGAAGGGGCAGGTGTTTCCTTTTGCTTATGTTGTACGTTTTGTACAGGCAATACATCTGTTGTTTTGTTGGTGAAAAGTATAATTGCTGCACCGGCAATAAGTATTACTGCCGCCGCGCTGCTTAAGCGCCACAACCATAATACTTTTGCATTCCTTTTCCCTTCAATTTGATTGAAGTTTTCCCATGAGCCCGGAACATACTCCTCCTCATGCCCTGTCAGACTTTCCTTTATATGAGCTATTAACTCATCTTCAGATCCTTTCATATGTTCAATTGGTTGCATATGAATTAATTAATGTTTTAGAATACAGGTCCCTCAACTTATTCTTGGCTCGTGTAAGGTATACCCTGCTTGAGCTCTCTGGAATGTTCAACATTTTCGATATCTCATCGTGCGAAAAACCTTCAATTTCATACATATTAAAAATAAGCCGGTGTGTTTCCGGCAATTGATTAAGCAGCTTTAAAATGTCTTGCACATTTAATTGCGACACGGCATTGACTTGTGTAAGCGGTTGCTGATCCTCACTAATATCATCAACATACAAGTATGTCCTTTTTGTTCTTAAAAAATCTATTGCTGTTCTTGATGAAATTCTTGCTATCCAGCCCTTAAAGGCCTTTTGTAATTCGGTGTTATCTTTTGGAAAACTAAATTGCGTTATTCCTTTAAAAATTTTTATAAAACTGTCATTTACAAGCTCTTCCGAGTCATTTCTATCGTTAACATAACGCAAAACAACGCCCATTAAATAGCCATAGAATGATTTATAGATCATCTCTTTACTCTTGTTGTCATTCTTCAAACACCCCGCTATAATATCCTCAAGCCCGAGCATTCTTCTTCAGCACAATTAAGAATTCTTCTTATAATCATATCATATAGCGTACAGCAAACCAAATAAATTTAATTTAAGCCGACTTAAATTGCAGGCCGGCTTATTAAATCTTATTGTTAGTGAGTAAAAATAGCTGCTCCAACCTTCATTTCTTCTGTTGTAGCTGCCTTAAGTCCTTTTACCCAAATGGTATAAACTTTTCCGTTCTCAATTTTTTGATCAGCCAACGTTGCAACATCAGCACCGGCAGCGTCTTTAACTTTGAATGATACTTTATCACCAGCATCAACACTTTCAAAGTTACTATATTCTTTAAATTGTTTATTAGTAGCTACTGGCACATCTTTTCCAACTATCGATAAGCTTAATGCAGGAGCGTCAGGGCTAAGGTTTATGAAACGAAGTTTCGCTTTACCGGCACCTGGCATGGTAACAGAATCTTTAACCAACAAGAACTTTACTTTATCAAATGAATCGATAATGAAAAGTGAATATGCCTTTTGATCGGCCAATTTTAATTTTTCTGTTAAAACGCTGGTAGAAGATCCTTTTTTGGTGATTTTTACGTCTCTCTCTCCTGAATAAATTTGCTTATAGTCAATTCTGTTGGTGTAAGCAAAATCATCGTTGTTTACCTTGGTATCTCCAATATAAAAATCTAATTTTTCAGTAGTTGGAGAAGCATGGATAACATCCATAGCAGATATCGGTTGTGGTGTATAGTCTATCTTATCCTTTGAACAAGACACCAATACTGCTGAGATGGTAACCGCAGCAATAAGTGTTTTCGATATCGCTTTAAATTTGTTTGAAATTTCCATAATGTACTATCTTTTTAAGGGTTGTTTTTTACGATTAATAAAATAAATGGTTAATGGCCATTAACACTTTTTTTCACTAAAACGACTCTGACCGTCAAAACGCTACACCAGCCTTAAAAATAAATATCCCGCCATGAAAAATTCATGGCGGGATATAAATACATTATAGATTTAAAAGCCTAGATCAGCTCAACGCTTCTACTTACAAAAGCTGTTAACTCTGCTCCTGTTAACATTCCCTGAGCAAGCAAAGCTAAATCCACCGCTTGTTTAGCAAGCAGGCTCTGTTCTTCCTCGTTATCTGTTTTAAGGATCTTTCCAATCAATTTATGGTTTCCGTTAATAGCAACCTTATAACTGTCGGGCATATTGCCATAGAAACCCATTCCGCCACCCATTTGTGCCATGTCCTTCATACGGCGCATGAACTCATCCATAGTTACCGTAACAGGTAATTCATCCGGATTTAAGCCCACCACCTCTACGTGCATACCTGGTTTCGTTATTGCTTTTTCAAAAATGCTCGATACCGTTTTACTTTGTTCCTCAGTAAGCACAGACTCAATAGCATCGCCTTTTTCAATTAATTTATCAGCTACGCTCGAATCTACACGCTTTAAAGCAGTTTTTTCGAGCTTTTGCTCCAGGTGACTTACAAAGTGATTATCAATAGCAGAATTCATCAACAACACATCGTAATCCTTTTTGTTGGCCGATTGAATAAAGCTATCTTGTTTTGAAGGGTCGTTTGAGTAGATATAAACTACCTGTCCGTTTTTATCAGTTTGGAAATCTTTAACTTTTTCACGGTACTCATCAAGCGTAAAGTTTTCGTTCTTGGTGTTTGTAAGTAATGCAAAATCTTTTGCTTTGTCATTAAATTTCTCTTCACTTACCATTCCGTATTTTACGAACAGACCAATATCTCCCCACTTTTCTTCATATCCTTTACGGTCTTTGTTAAACAGCTCCTGAAGTTTATCAGCAACTTTTTTAGTGATATAGCTGTTGATTTTTTTAACATTACTATCTGCCTGTAAAAAGCTTCTTGAAACGTTCAAAGGAATATCTGGTGAGTCAATAACACCATGTAATAACATCAAGAACTCCGGCACAATATCTTTTACCTCATCGGTAATAAATACCTGGCGCGAAAACAACTTGATCTTATTGCGCTGCATATCAAAATCATTTTTCACTTTAGGGAAGTACAATACTCCGGTTAAGTTAAAAGGATAATCTACATTCAAATGGATCCAGAACAATGGATCTTCAGAGAATGGATATAATTGCTTGTAAAATGCAAGATAGTCTTCGTCTGACAAATCTGCAGGCGCCTTAGTCCAGATCGGATTAGTTGTATTGATAATATTATCAACTTCTACTCCTATAGTTTTTGGTTTTCCTTCTTCATCTTCACCATCTGGCTCCTGAACTGTTTTTGTTCCAAACTTAATGGGTACAGGTAAAAATTTACCATACTTATCAAGAATCTCTTCTATTTTGTGATTGTCTAAAAACTCCTCAGACTCTGCATTTATGTGGAGGATAATTTCAGTGCCGCGTGTTGTTTTGCTACCTGCAGTAATTTCAAACTCGGTACTGCCATCGCAAACCCATCTTGCCGGCTCTGCGCCTTCCTGATAAGAAAGTGTTTGGATCTCTACCAAATCAGATACCATAAAGGCCGAATAAAAACCTAAACCAAACTTACCAATGATCTCATTAGCATCTTTGGCGTCTTTAAATTTCTCTACAAACTCACTTGCTCCCGAAAACGCGACCTGATTGATGTATTTTTTGATCTCTTCGGCAGTCATCCCCAAACCATTATCGGTAATGGTAATGGTCTTCTTTTCTTTGTCAACAGCAACCTCTACTAGAGGGTTACCCAGCTCTCCGCTATACTGACCAAGGGCTGCTAACCGTTTAATTTTTTGTACCGCATCAACGGCATTTGAAACAAGTTCTCTTAAAAAGATCTCGTTATCGGAATACAGGAATTTCTTGATGATTGGGAAAATGTTCTCCGTGTGAATGGATATCGTTCCTTTTTCTTCTATGCTCATATGTTAACTCATTTTTAAGTACATAGGCTCACTATCAATGGATGTTCCAAATTACTTTTTGTTGTCAAATTGACAGTAAGTAACATTTACACGACATCTTTTTTGTATACTTGAGTATCCTATGATCAACATCTCAACCAATGAACATTGAACTTTTTAAAAAGCTTTTTGAAGAAGGCAGTATTTCCGAAGAATCATTCGAAAAGGTCAAAAATGCCTCCCGAACTACATTGTTTTCCTTGCATTGGGAGGTAAAAACTTTACTTTACCTCGGTGTTATGCTGTTAAGTTCCGGCCTGGGTATTCTTATCTATAAAAACATAGATACAATTGGCCATCAGGTCATTTTATTGATCATTGCTGCCATCAGTGGCGGATGTTTTTTTTATTGCTTCAAAAATAAAAAGACCTTTAGCAAAGAATTGATAAAATCTCCGAACTCATTTTTTGACTATATCCTCCTTCTGGGCTGCCTTAGCTTTTTATCATTTGTTGGTTATTTGCAATTCCAGTATACCGTATTTGGCACCAACTACGGAATGGCAACTTTCATCCCGATGGTTGCATTGTTTTATATTGCCTATGAGTTTGATCATCTGGGTATTTTAGCCATGGGAATTACCAACCTAGCCATTTGGATGGGCGTATCTGTAACCCCAAAGCAATTGCTGTTAAACGCTGATTTTAATAGTCAGACCGTTATATATACTTATCTGTTTCTAGGATTATTACTACTTCTTGCTGCTTACCTGAGCGTCTATTTTAACTTTAAAAAGCACTTCAGATTTACTTACCAGCATTTCGGCGTACACCTTTCCTTTATATCGCTATTAGCAGGCTACTTCTTTTATTATGATTCGGGCTTTTCATTTCTATTCATGGTTGCCCTGTTTGCACTGGCCTTCTACATTTATAAAGATGCCATGAAACATCAGTCTTTCTACTTCTTGTTACTGGTTGTTATCTATACTTATATAGCCATTAGCACCCTCGTAGTAAGGGGTCTTTTCGCGATGAAAGATGATGCATCAATCACCCTTTCGTTTATGTATTTTATTGCCTCTGCAATTGGTATTATATTTCTATTAATTAACCTCAACAAGAAAATTAAAGCCGTATGATTATTTATAACAACATTTGGCTGGCTAATTTATTAATTAGAGAAGAAGCACAAAAGGCCCGTAAAGCAGAAGCAATAAGTATTAACGAGCAAAAGGAAATAGAGGATAAACATCCTGTAGGATTTTATTCTCCTAATATTTTTATCAGAATAGGTCTGTTTATTCTAACCTGCATCATTGTTTCCTTTTCCATTGGATTACTGATGCTTATGGTAAGCGATACGAATGTTATTGACAAATGGGGCTTTTCTTTTTTTGTGGGGATTCTTACTTACATCGCTCTTGAGCTAATGGTTAGAAAAAGCAATCATTTTAAATCAGGAGTTGATGATGCCTTAATGTGGATTTCCGGAGGACTGGTTTTAACTGCATTTATTATACTACAAGCAGATGTAAGCAACAATTTCCCTTATTCACGAATTTCATTCTTTTTATGTTTATTAGCGCTGTTCTATGCTGTCCGCTTTACAGATATGTTAATGACAGCAATAGGCCTTTTAGCGCTTATTGCCACTATCTTTTTCGTTTGGAAAGACCTTTTTTCATGGGGAATGGCAACCATGCCCTTTTTAATGATGATCGTCTGTTCAGGAATTTATTTTTTATCCAAACGGAGTATCGGAAAAAAAGCTACCCTCTATTACACCAGCTGTTTACATGTAGTTCAAATTGTAAGTTTGCTTGTTTTATATCTGGCAGGAAATTATTACGTGGTACAATCGCTTAGCCCTGCTAGCGAAGGCATATACAACAGCGTAGAGCCGGCTCCTGTTCCCTTTGGATTTTTCTTCTGGGCATGGACTATCCTTATCCCTTTTATTTATTTAGGGCTTGGAATAAAAAACAAAGACGTAATCATATTACGAACAGGCCTGATCCTGGTAGCGGCAGCAGCATTTACCTTCAGAAACTACTACCATCTCATGCCAATTGAAGGTGCGCTTAGCATCGTAGGGATTATCCTTTTAGGGATTTGTTATATGGTAATGAAATACCTTAAAACACCTAAACACGGCTTTACCTATGAAGATTTAGAAGACGGGAATTTTATGGACAAGCTAAAAGTAGAATCACTCATTGTATCTGAAACTTTCTCTGGCACCCAGCCTCAGGGCGAAAATACCAGGTTTGGCGGCGGAGATTTTGGAGGTGGTGGCGCCAGTGGTAATTTCTAAAGAAATCGTTATCTTGAGCTAACTTAATGCTTTAAGAATGAATTCTTCCAAATTAAAAGCAATGCAAACCATACATCTTGCATTCTGCCTGGCCATCGTTTTAATGGCAGCCACCTCGTATCTAACCGTTAAAGATCGTCTTTACCTGGATGCTGATTTGAATCAGAATGATATATTCTTCCCGCTATTCCCTTTGATTGGTCTTGTTTCAATTGCATTAGGGCAGTTCCTGTTCAAAAAGCAATTATCTAATCTTCAGGAACTTTCTGCAGATGACAAGATCAATAAATATCAAGTGGCTTTTATAATGCGCACAGCTCTATTCGAACTTCCGGCACTGTTAAATATTGTTGGGTTTCTGGTAAGTGGCAACATTGTGTTTCTGATTGCCGGAGTGGTTTTCTTTATGCTCCTGGTATCAGCAAGGCCAAGCAAACAGGCTATTATTGAGGTCCTAAACCTGAACTATCCGGACACAGAAAAATTATAATCGCATGATATATTTCTCTGTATCTTTGCACAATTAATGGAATACAACGTTCACACCTTGCCTAATGGCATCCGCATACTTCATGTACCATCTGCATCAGCAATATCTCATGCCTGTATTATTATTAATAGTGGCTCCAGAGATGAGAACGATGAAAATGCAGGACTGGCCCATTTTATTGAGCACCTGATTTTTAAGCGTACCGAAAAGCGCAGTACAAATCAAATATTAAATAGACTTGAAAGTGTTGGCGCAGACTTAAATGCCTATACCACAAAAGAGTATACATGCATCCATGCTTCATTTCTAAATCCTTATCTAGACAGAACCCTGGAGCTTTTTAACGATATCGTTTTTCATTCTACATTTCCTGAAGATGAAATGGATAAAGAGAAAAGTGTGGTACTGGATGAAATAGCCTCCTACCTCGATCAGCCTGAAGAAGCTATTTATGACGATTTTGAGGATTTGGTATTTTCGGGACACGCACTTGGACGCAATATACTGGGTACAACAGAAAGCGTAAGCAAAATCACTCAGAAAGACATTCATCAGTTTATAAAAGAAAACTATCATACAGATAAGATGGTAATTGCGGTATTGGGCAATTATTCTTTAAATAAGGTTGTAAAAGTTGGCGCAAAGCACTATTCGGAAATCCCGGCTAACCTGCATACATCAATTAGAGAAGCCCCATTAAAGGCTCCTGTTGTTACTAAAACATTCAATAAGCCAATCCAGCAAGCCCATGCAATGCTAGGCTCTCAGGCTTACTCTTTACATCATCCTTATAAAACAGGTCTGTTATTATTAAACAACCTTCTTGGGGGTAATGGCATGAGCTCTATACTGAACCTTCAAATCAGAGAAAAGTATGGAATTGCCTATACCATTGAATCTGGCTATAGTCCATTAAGTGATACAGGTATTTTTACCCTTTATTTTGGCACCGATAAGGAAAAAGTAAATAAGGCAAGTGCGCTTATTTTTAAAGAACTGAAAAAACTTCGCGATAATCACTTTAGCGAAGTACAACTCCAAAAAGCTAAGAATAAATTCATCGGACAGATTGCCCTGGGCGAAGAAAACCGAATCGGACTCATTATTTCTATGGCCAAAAGCCTTATCGACTACGATAAAATAGATGATCTTGAGACCGTTTTCAGCAAGATACAGGCGGTATCAACAACAGATATTGGTAATATTACCAATGAAATATTAGATGAAAGTAATCTTAGTGCGCTAACTTTTTATCCTTTAGGGTAATATTTGTATTTTTGCAGAATGAAGTTACCCATTGTAGCATACGGAGATCCGGTTTTGAAAAAAGTATGCGCTCCAATTGATGAGACATACCCGGATTTGGCACAGCTAATCACCAATATGTTCGACACCATGTATAATGCAAGCGGTGTTGGCTTGGCAGCCCCTCAGATTGGGTTACCAATACGCCTGTTTATTGTGGATACCGGCGCCGATGAAAAAGATAAAAATCGTTTTAAAAAGGTGTTTATCAATGCTGAAATTCTGGAAGAAACCGGAGAACCATGGGCTTTTAATGAAGGATGCTTAAGTATTCCTGACATCAGAGAAGATGTGACCCGTAAACCAAATGTTCTTATTGAATATTATGATGAGAACTGGGAGCTTCATACCGAAGAGTTTACAGGCATGCCTGCGCGTGTTATTCAGCACGAATACGACCATATAGAAGGCACTTTATTTACAGATAAATTAGGATTATTGCGTAAAAGAATGCTTCAAAGCAAGTTGGATGCAATTTCTAAAGGCAATATAAAGGCCGACTATAAGATGCGTTTCCCTAATCAACACAAAGGTAAAAAGCGCTAATTATCGGCGCTTCTACTCTTATCTCCCTTAAAGATAGACTGCATTAGTTTACCCCATGCAAATGGATTAAGCAAAGGATTCGTTTGAACCATGTTCTTGTTTAGCGACCTTTCATGATTTGTCCTGAAATTCGTACTCTGAATTTCTCCACCATCTCTTGGAAGGGTTTGCATTAAACCAGACAGGCTTTCTTGTGAAAGGTTTTTAGCAGCGATAGCATAATCATCGTCTGCTATCTTCATAGACATAAAGTCTCTCGTAAATTCCTCCACAGTTGCCCAGGGATAAACCCGAACGGTAGGAAGGTTGATGATCTCAGCTTTCAGCTTAATCATAGCCGTGTACTTAGTATCATTAATTACAGAGGGAACAGCTAAAAGCAAATCTTTATAACCTACTGCAGTATACAAAATCGTATCTCCGGGATGGGCGATAAAAGAAAAGAAGCCCTTATAATTGGCAGCATAACGCTGCTCCTTGTTTGATAAATTTGTAACCGTAACGTAAGGCACAACAGTATTACTATCCACATCGGTAATAATTCCGGAAAATTGGATCAATTTCTTATCTGTAGTTATTTGCTGTGCAAATACCGAAGAAACGAAAAGAAGCAATATTAAGGTGAACGAATACTTCATGTTACAAAATTAGCTGTATTTGGTAAAACGGCTAGTTAAATAGTGTTAAATCGTTTATACTGGTTCAGCTAAATTTATAGCTACTACTGAAGTAATTTGTGGTACTGCCTTCATAATTGCTTGTTCAATGCCCGCTTTCATTGTCATAAAGCTCATTTTGCAGGATCCGCAGTTACCTAATAATTTTAATTTAACTACATTCTCCGGCGTAATCTCTTCAATCGCAACGTCTCCACCATCCGCTATTAAATACGGACGAATGGTCTCTAGTGCCTGCTCTACTTGTTCTGTTAAATTCATTGGTTATATTTTATTAAAGTATAAAAATAGTAAATTTTTAGCAATTAGCAGTTTGTGCATTATTTATAGCTACCTGCTGCGCTACTTTTCCTGCTATTTCTGCGAATGCCCCAGAAAGCACACTCTCTGTATTTAAGGCTATAGGTGCTCCATTATCTCCTGCTTCTGCAATACTTTGTACAATTGGAATTTCACCTAAAAACGGCACATCAAAAGATTTTGCCAATTCTTTACCTCCATCTTTACCAAAAATATAATACTTATTCTCTGGCAATTCTTCAGGTGTAAAATAAGCCATATTTTCGACAACTCCTAAAACAGGAATATTGATGCCCGGCATCTTAAACATAGCTAACCCTTTTCTGGTATCAGCTAAAGCCACCTGCTGAGGAGTGGTAACTATTACAGCCCCGGTAATTGGAAAGCTTTGCGTAATGGTGATGTGGATATCTCCGGTACCCGGAGGAAGATCTACGATCAGGTAATCAAGCTCACCCCAATCGGCATCATTAAACAACTGCTTTACCGCATTCGAAGCCATCGGTCCGCGCCATGGCACTGGCTGATCAGGATCTGCAAAAAAACCTAGCGACAGTAATTTTATACCATACTTTTCAATTGGCAAGATCAGCGTTTTACCGTCTTCCGTTTCCCTTGCACTTGGCTTTGCACCAACCAGATCGAACATTGTAGGCACAGATGGCCCGTAAATATCCGCATCTATCAGGCCAACCTTTGCTCCATCAGCAGCTAAAGACACGGCCAGGTTACTTGCAACAGTCGATTTCCCTACACCACCTTTTCCAGATGAAACCAGAATGATATTTCTGATATCTTTTAACTGGGTGCTATCCATTGGCTTGGTTACCCTCGAAGTAATATTGATAGTCACCTCTGCCTCCTGGCTAACAAAATGTTTAATCGAGTTAAGGCAGGCATTCTTAAGCATATCCTTCATAGGACATGCAGGAGTGGTCAGTTCTAAGGTAAAACTTACGTTCTTATCTTCTATTTTTAAGTCTTTGATCATGTTCAAAGTCACCAGATCTTTCTTAAGGTCAGGGTCTTCAACATTTCTCAAGGCTGCAAGGACTTGTTCTTGGCTAATAATCATTGTTACAAATTTAACTAAAACTCCCCAAGCATTCATGGCTCTTCGTTACATTATTGCAAATGGGTGAATAATTTTAATTGACTTTAGCGTTTTTAGTGTAATTTTAACACGAAATAAACATTTGTATTTAACGTTTAGCAATAAAAATTTTATTCTACAGCATGCATCTTCCAAAAATTAATATCCCTAAAAAATACATAAAGATAGGAGCGTGGGTTTTAGGCTGTTTTCTAGTGGTTTGCATTACGGTTGGTGCCATTGCTTACAACAAAAGAGAAGCTTTACTAAAGACAATGATGGCCAAAGCAATTGCCAAGGCCGACAAAGACTTTAATCTGAATATTAAAATTGGAACGGCTGGCTTTAGTGGCCTTAGTACTGTTCACATGACCAATATTACAATTGTACCTAAAGATAGAGATACCTTAACCACCATCAATGATCTAACTGTAGGTGTAAAACTGTTTCCCTTAATTGTTGGCAATGTAAAATTATCTGAGGTTACCCTAAATACCGGCAAAATAAATATTGTATTTAAAGATTCACTTAGCAATCTCGACTTCATTCTAAAACGTAAAAAGAAAGATAGTACAGAGAAAAAATCTAAGGTAGATCTTGGTGATTTAGCCCACAACCTACTTAATCAGTTTCTTTATAAAATACCGGACAACATGGAGGTTAAAAACCTGATGTTAGCCGTTAATGATAACGACACCGCCCATTTAAAGTTCTTAACCACCACCGCAACAATAGACGATGGCGACCTAACCTCTACAATACTTGTAAATGATAAAGACGCAACCTGGCATATAAACGGGAAATTAAAGCCCGGAAAAAAACAGCTCGATGTGATGCTGTTTGCAGACAAGGGCCCTGTTCAGCTTCAATATCTTAATGATAAACTGCACGCTAAGTTTAGCTTTGACACCGTCAGAACAGAGATGAAAAATGCAGACTATAGTGGCGATGCTTTCAAAATAGAAGGCTCATGGTCGGTAAAGAACTTACTTATCAATCATCCAAAAATTGCGTCCAATGATATCGTTGTCCCCGATGCGAAGATTAATGCCGATATGCTTATCGGAGAAAACTACCTTGCCCTGGATAGCTCTTCAACAATTCTTTTAAAAAATGCGACGATACACCCATACTTAAAATATACACTATCTCCTAACAAGATCTATGAGGTAAAAGTTCGTGCTCCGGAGCAAGATGCCCAGGAGCTTTTCAACTCTTTTCCGCATGGACTATTCGAATCGCTGGAAGGATTAAAAGTGAGCGGGAAGCTTAAGTACGATCTTGACTTTTATCTTGACAGCTCTTTGCCTGATAGTGTTAAATTTTACTCGGGATTAACACCTGCAAACTTTAAGATCTTAAAATTAGGTAAAACTAACTTGCAGAAAATTAATAAAGACTTTATATACACACCATACGAGCGCGGAAAGCCGATGCGGGATATCATGATAGGCCCTTCCAATCCTAATTACACCCCGCTTTCAGAGGTCTCGAGCAACTTTAAAAATGCAATATTAACCTCCGAAGACCCTTCTTTCTTTACACATAAAGGGTTCGTTCAGGAATCGATTCGCAAATCTTTTGCAGTAAACTTTAAAGAGAAAAGGTTTGTTCGTGGTGGCAGTACCATTTCGATGCAATTGGTTAAGAACATTTTTTTAAGTCGACAAAAAACCCTTGCCCGCAAAGCAGAGGAAATATTAATTGTTTGGCTTATAGAAAACAACCACCTTATTACTAAAAACAGAATGCTAGAAGTCTATTTTAACATTATTGAAATGGGGCAGAATGTTTACGGTATCGGTGAAGCTACAAGACATTATTTTGGAAAAAGACCGTCAGACCTAAATATTGGAGAAGGCATATTCCTTGCAAATATAGTTCCCCGACCTAAAATAGCCTTATATAAGTTCAGAGGTGATGGTGGCCTCAAAGACTATATGTATCCGTACTTTAAATACATCGGGAACATTATGGCCAAAAGAGGGTTAACTCCTCCTGATACCAGCGGTTATGGCTTCTATAACGTACATCTAAGAGAAGGACTACGACAATATTTATTGCCAGACACCACTACCATTGATACAAATGCTTTTGACAATGATGACCCTCTGCCTGCAATAGAAACACATGATGCCTCTAAAAATCTGTTTGACCGGTTATTTGGCGGAGAAGCAAAGAAAGATTCTATTTCAAAACCGAATATAACTATTGATACAGTGAAGAAAACGCGGAAACAAATAAGAGAAGAAAAAAGAGAGCAGCGAAGAAAAGAAAAAGCCCTGGAAGAGGAGCTCGAAAAGCAGAAAAAAGAAAACTAACAGCCGCCCTCTTATTGGTTAATCTCGTAACTATGAACAAAATTCAAATAGAAGATAAAGAATTCGAAATCTTAATTCAAAATGACAATATCGCTAAGCGAACCCGCTTAATCGGCATCCAAATAAATGTAGATTACGAGAATCGCTGCCCTATATTTATTGGCGTTTTGAACGGAAGTTTTTTGTTTATGGCCGATCTTTTAAAAGAGATTACCATATCCTGCGAAGTCGGGTTTATCAAAGTCTCGTCTTATGAGGGCACAGAAAGCAGTGGTAACATCAGGGAGACCTTTGGTTTGCCTAACGACCTAAAGGATAGAGATGTTATTCTGATTGAAGACATTGTTGATACCGGACTTACCCTCAGTTATATACTTGCTGAAGTATATAAACAAAACCCTGCATCTGTTAAAGTTTGTTCCCTTTTATTAAAACCAGCTGCCCTAAAAAGCCCAATTCAAGAACTGGAATATGTAGGCTTCGAGCTCAGCAATGAATTTGTTGTGGGCTACGGACTAGACTATAATGGTCTCGGAAGAAACCTTACTGATATCTATAGAGCCAAAACTGTTGCTCCTCTTTTACCGTAATCCGATATTTTTTTCCCAATTTTGCACCAAACATATTACTACAAGAATGACCATACACAAAGAAGGATATACCACTATAGCCGTTTCACTACTCTTCATCTTTATAATTAATGCAGTTGTTGACTATAAATTTGCAGACATTACCTGGTTAAGGTGGTTCATTTATATTTTTTCTTTTGCACTGTTTGTTACCGTACTACAGTTCTTCAGAAACCCCAGCCGTAACTTTACAACGGGTGATAATCTGGTAATTTGCCCTGCCGACGGTAAAGTTGTAGTGATCGAAGAAACTCAGGAAGGCGAGTATTTTAAAGACAAAAGATTACAGGTATCCATATTTATGTCGCCTGTAAATGTACATATCAACAGAAACCCTATTTCTGGGGTAGTTAAATTCTTCAAATACCATCCGGGCAAATACCTTGCTGCATGGAACCCGAAATCATCAACAGAAAACGAACGTACAACCGTTGTCGTAGAACACAAAAATGGCACTCCGGTATTATTCAGACAAATTGCAGGCGCACTTGCCCGACGCATTGTTTGGTATGTTAAAGAGGGGGATAATGTTGAGCAGTCTGAACAATTCGGCTTTATTAAATTTGGCTCAAGAGTAGATATATTTTTACCAATTGGCACCAAAGTTAATCTTGAGCTCGATCAGGTTGTAAAAGGCGGTATTACCGTTTTGGCTGAACTTTCTTAAAGAATTTGGTATCCTCATAGTTAGGCGGGAACGCCGTCATCTCTCCTATCGTCGAGATGACGACCAGAACCCTCTTTTATCCCTTATTTTCAATAGCAGGAGCATCCGATACCGACCGTTGTGTTGGGTAAGCGAACTCAGATTTATACCGCTCTACTATTTCAATCAGCTTAAAGTTAATTTCTTCTTTTACCTTAACGTACTGGCTGTGCTCCATATTTATCACCAGATACACAACCTGTACATGTAATGCAAAATCGCCAAAATTATCAAAGGTCGCATACCCGTCTTTTGTATTGGCATTTCCATTTAAATATTCATTAATGGCATTTACAATGTTTTTTACGTCTTCACTCTTCGTTTCATAGGTTAGTCCTATCTGAAAGTTTACCCGTCGGTAATTCCTTAAAGTAACATTTTCCAGTACTCCATCAATCATTGCCCTGTTCGGGATAACAATTGTTGTCTTATCCGGACTTATCAGCCAGGTGCTCCTAAAGCCAACCTTTTCTATCGTTCCCTCAATTCCATCAACCTTAACCACATCCCCTACAGTGAAGGGCTTATCCAGAAATATCGTAAAAGAGCCTATTAAATTCTCTAAACTCTCTTTAGCTGCCAGGGCTATAGCTATACCTCCAATGCCTAATCCCGTAATTAATGTGAGCACGTTGATTTCAAAAACAAAACCCAACAGCACAAAGAAGCCTAAAAAGCAGATTAAAGTTTTTGTTAGCTCTTTTAAAAATGGAATTAACTGATCATCAGCCTTGTTATTGGTTAACGATGCCTTATACTTTAAAACATGCGCTATAAAGTCGATTATCCTTAAAATAATCCAGAATATAGATAGAATGATGAGGAACAAAAATATCTTATCGATACAGTCCCCTATAGTCACCTCAAGCTTAGATTTCGCCTTGTGCCATATGATAACATCTAAAGGATATTTTAATTGATTTACGGCAAGATAAAATGTACAAAACGTAATGAAAGATTCGATAGGCTTTAAAAGCAGCGATACAAATGTGTCGTCTTTAATATTTTCAGCAAATTTTTTAAATGCTGTAAAAATCAAAAGACTAAACAGACGAGATACCAGTCTTTTAAAAATCAGGCCCAATAAAATGAACCCTCCAAAAAGACAGTATTGCTTTACTGTGTTCCCCCAAAATACCTGATCGAAAATATTAATATCCATAGTTTATACCAATTGTTTTAGTGCGATTTCAAAGGCCGTTCTAGACAAGCCGGTTTTAGCTGTATCGTGCTTATAAACAGCCTTCATTGCTTTATATATTACTTCAGATGCATCAGAAAAAATAGCATCATCACTCATTTCAACATTTCTTTGCATTAAATATGCGAATACTCTGGCCATACCGCAATTAGAAATAAAATCAGGAATCACAGCAACGTGATTATCCGCATGTTCCATAATGCTGCCAAAGAAAATTTCCTTATCCGCAAAAGGTACGTTTGCACCACAGGCAATCACTTCAAGCCCACCAATTATCAACTGATCTACCTCCTCTTGCTTTACCAAACGCGAGGCCGCAGCGGGAACAAATATTTCTGCCCCGATGTCCCATATCTCCTTATTGGCATCTTCAAAAGACAACAACGAAGGAGCTATCAGCGTATTGCCTGTCCTGTTGTTAAACAGACCAATAACTTCCTCGGCAGTAAAGCCATTAGTGTTAATCAGTCCACCAACACGATCAATTATTCCAACAATTTTTACGCCATTTTGAGCCAGATAATATCCTGCCGAAGCAGCAACATTACCCCAACCCTGAATAATTGCTTTTTTCCCTGCCAGTTCACCTCCCCAGATCTTATAAAAATGGCCAATTGATTCTGCTACACCGTAACCTGTAATCATATCAGCTACCTTATATTTTCTTTTAATATCCGGAGTGTAATTCAAGTCCTCAAGAACCTTTGAAACGCCATAGCGTAACTGACCAATTTGATGAATGCGCTCATTCTCTCTAGCCTGATAGTGCCCATTGATCACCCCTTCCTGCGGATGCCATAAGCCATAATCTTCAGTTATAGGGATAACCTCATGAATTTCATCAATATTTAAATCGCCTCCGGTGCCATAATAGCTTTTTAGCAAAGGCATTACAGCCTTATACCACCTTTCAAGGACCTGCGCTTTTCTTGGATCTGCAGGATCGAAATTAATTCCGGACTTAGCTCCGCCTATAGGTGGGCCCGACACGGTAAATTTCACCTCCATTGTTTTTGCTAAAGACTCAACCTCTCTCTTGTCTAGCCCCTTACGCATTCGGGTACCTCCACCCGCAGCACCGCCGCGTAGTGAATTAATAACTACCCAGCCTTCGGCTTCAGATTCCTTGTCTTTCCACTCAAAAACAATCTCAGGTCGTTTATCCTCAAATTTTTTTAATAGTTCTTTCATCAATGTTCCAGTTAGTTCCAGAATTAAACTGACAACATCGTTATACCTTTAGCGGGTATAATGAGGCATTTAGTTAAATCCAGATAAGTTAGTTACAGCAAACTTAGATAAAAGCAACTGTGCATTTACGATACATCATTAAAATAATGATAAATCCTAATAATTTACTCGGAACAGAGTGGTTTCGGGGCAAACAAAAAAACCTCCCCGATACAATCGGGAAGGTTAATATGCTTTTTCTAAAGAAATTAAACTCTTTTAGATTTGATACGAGCTGCTTTACCAGTTAACTCACGTAGATAGAATAATTTCGATCTGCGAACTTTACCGTGACTGTTAACTTCAACTTTAGCGATGTTTGGAGAATTTATCGGGAAGATACGTTCAACACCAACACCATTAGACATTTTACGAACGGTAAACGTTTCATTAGCACCAACGCTATTACGTTGTAATACTACACCTTGGTAAATTTGAATACGTTCTTTATTACCTTCGCGAATTTTATAGTGAACACTCACTGTATCTCCTGATTTGAATGCAGGAAACTCATTTTTTGCGATTACCTGCTCTTCAACAAATTTTACTAAATCCATGATTTTAAGCTATTAAGCCGATTTTTTGTTGTTTAAAATCGGACTGCAATATTAGGAATTTTATTTTAGAAATAAAAGCGATTTTTATTTTTTTCCACATTCTTTATTATTTCCACATATTCAAAAGCAAATCTACTCATTTTTCAGATAAATAATTAGACCGGTAAAGCGTCTGTAAATAGCATGTATCCAGCACTATTCGCTAGGCGCTAACAGACTCAGGGCTATTATATTCCATTATCAACACGCTTAAGTCCTGACAACAAATTTTTGAGTTGGCCAGCTCCCCTATTTTCATATGAAACATAATCTCAAGTTTTCTTACCATTTCGTAAGGAATATCTGCCTTATCCGTAACTTTTAGCTTCCTGTAATTATGAAAAGTATTAGAAGCAATTCCCAGTTCACGTGGGATAATCCTTAGTGCTGCCTTATAATTTGGTAAGTTTAACTTTCTTATTGCTTCATCAATTTTATATTTTCTTTGTTCTTTCATGATATAATCTTGTCAGTTAGTCAGTTTTTTTGAATTTACTATACACATCATTCCCTACTTTGCTGTAGTTCAGTATTTATCAGCTCATCAAGCGTTTTACCTCTTATTGGCTTATTCAGCAATCCTCCTGGCGGCAGTTCAAATAATTGCTCAAACAGCACCACAATTTCATGAGGAATATCCTGAGAATCACTAAAAAGAATGTTCCGGTAATTATGAAGCGTGTTGAGTGAGATGCCTAAATATTTGGGCAGTTTTCTAATCGCTTCGCGGTGGTGGTCGATCGATCTTTTTAGCAAACACTCATTAATCTTGTACTTCCTCGGTGCACTGTCGCTGATCTTTACTTTTTTCATACTTACGTTAGTTTAATTTGGTTATACTTATTTTTTGTATTTTTATCAAAAAAATGTAATGCTATTCATAATTTTATAGCATAAATATACTAAATATTTTAAGTGTCAGCCAAATTTATACGAAATTTTTTATGGTATTAAAGCGGATAGTCGATGAGCTACTCAAAGAAAAAGGCAGATCCATGACCTGGCTTGCTGAAAAAATGGACAAAACCTTTGATGGCCTGAAGCTGAGTTTAACCCGGGGATCAATAAAATATAATGACATTATAACCCTTTCAAAGGTCCTTGACGTACCGCCTGCCACGTTTTTTCAAACAACAGTAATACCGTACAGCAACAAAAGCGTAGAAAGCCTTGTAAGCGATCAAAAAGCAGAGTATACCGATCTAAAGAGCAATTTGAAAAATTGCAAAGAGATGCTTACCGCATTAAAAGATCAAATAAAAGATAAGGATAAAATTATTTCGCTCCTGAGCAAAGGAAACTAGTCTTCGAGTAAATCAGGGCGACGTTGTTGTGTTCTGGCCAAAGCCTGATCATGGCGCCATTCATTAATCTTTGCCTCGTGACCGCTTAATAGCACATCAGGAACTTTATGTCCGTTCCAGTCAGCCGGCCTCGTATAAACAGGAGCATCCAGTAGCTCTCCCTGGAAGCTATCAGACAAAGCCGATGTCTCATCATTCAAAACACCAGGAATAAGCCTTACAATGGCATCAACCAAAACTGCTGCAGGAAGCTCTCCTCCCGACAAAACATAATCTCCGATAGAAATCTCACGTGTTACAAATAAATCTCTTACACGCTGGTCTATGCCCTTATAATGACCACATAGAATCATAATGTTGCCCTTGCCCGATAATTCATTTGCAATCGTCTGGTTAAAAGTCACCCCATCCGGGCTCATAAAAATTACTTCATCGTAATCACGTTCAGCCTTTAGCCCTTCAATACACCTGGCAAAAGGCTCAATAGACATTACCATGCCGCTACCACCACCATAAGGATAATCATCTACACTTTTTTGCTTGTTCGTGGCATAATCTCTAAGGTTATGAACCACTATCTCAGCAATACCTTTCTTTTGAGCACGTTGCAAAATAGAGTGGGCAAAAGGACTATCCAAAAGAGCCGGCAAAACAGTTATAATGTCAAAACGCATGGTGCAAAGATAAAATTAAGGATTGATATATATGTCTAATAAGCCTTCGGGCAAATCAACAAGCATAGTGCCTTCATCCTCATCAATCTCAACAATCATATCATCATTCAAAGGAAACAGGATTTCCTTACTTTGATAGGCTACCGTTGCAACAAATTGCTGAGGGTATTCATTTACCTCAATAATTTCGCCAAGCTCCCCATGTGTTTCATCAAAAACAACAAAGCCTTTTAAATCATTATAATGAAAATCTTCATCAGAACGATCCGGCATTTTTGTTAAAGGCAGATATACCTTTTTTCTTAACAAAGGCTGGGCCTTGTCTATATGATCGATGTCGTCAAAATAGAAATTCCCTGTATTATTAGTCTGAAGCTTATAAGATGACACAAAGAAAGGCACCATTTTGCCATTTATATCAGCAAAAATCACATCAAGTTCCAGTAATTCAGGCTCATCATATTCAAAGAACAGCTGAACCTCTCCCTTTAATCCCTTTGTTTTGGTAATGTATCCTATATAAAACGCTTCTTCTATTTTCATTGGTGTATCGTTAATTTTTGGTCTTGTTGTGTATTCCTACAGTACCATCACCTGAGATGACGGAAATGAAGATCAGCTTTTCATAAAACCTTTAAATAAAAAAATAGCGAAGAAATCATATAAAAGATTCTTCGCTATTATTCAGAATAACAAAAATACTATGCTTCTTCTTCTTTGCTTTCTTCTGTAGCTTCTGCTGCAGGAGTTTCTTCTGCTACCGGAGCTTCTTCAGTTGCAGCTTCAGCTACTGGAGCTTCTTCAACAACTTCTTCTTCTACAACCTCTTCTACCGGTGCATTTTTAATTGCAAGGGCAGCAGCACGGTCAGCATTTTTCTTAGCTTCAGCAGCTAGAGCAGCTTTTCTAACTTCATCTTTAGATTTAGTTAAGCCCTCTTTTTTTGCCTTCAATTTTACCGTCTTTAGCGCTTAACCATTCAGCAAATTTAGCTTCCGCTTGTTCTGCAGTTAACGCACCTTTTTTAACACCACCTTCTAAGTGTTTTTTGTATAAAACACCTTTGTAAGAAAGGATAGCACGACAAGTATCCGTAGGTTCAGCACCTTTGTTTACCCAGTCTAAAGTTTTGTCAAAGTTAAGGTCGATAGTAGCTGGATTGGTGTTTGGGTTGTATGAACCTAAACGCTCAATGAATTTACCATCTCTTGGTGAGCGGGAATCCGCTACCACAACGTGGAAAAAAGGTTTACCTTTTTTCCCGAATCTTTGCAATCTGATTTTAGTTGCCATTTCTCTTTTAGTTTATGTATTCAACATAGTTCCCGGAGCTTCGTGCTTGCGGGGTTGCAAAAGTAAGTAAAATACTAATGATTAACAAGATGCAATAATTTTAAATTCATTTAACATAACTGTCTCCCCAATTAAAGATATTTGGAGCAAACGATATACAAATGAGAATAGCCATAGACATGGACGAGGTTTTAGCCGATCCGATACACAAATTTATACACCTTTATAACCGCGATTACGGAATCCCGCTCGACTTGATTATCGAACCGGGAAATGAAGTTTACCACCATATGCCAGAGCATATTAACAATAAATGGTTCGATTATATTAATGAAAAGGGCTTTTTCAGAGACCTTCCGCTTATTGAAGGAAGTGTAGAAGCTGTAAAAAAATTACAAGAACATCATGATATATATATCGTTTCGGCAGCAACAGAATTTAGAAACTCCCTTGAAGATAAACTTGACTGGCTGGCAGAACATTTTCCTTTTATTACCTGGAGAAACATCATGTTCTGCGGTGATAAAATTGTTGATGTAGATGTAATGATTGATGACAGGGCTAAAAATTTCGTTGGTTTTAAAGGCCGGAAACTATTATTCTCCTCGCCACACAACTTACTGTTAAAAGATTACGAGCGTGTAGATACCTGGCAACAGGTTCTGGATAAATTACTGTAACAAATCCACAAAATCATCATCAAACCTAAAAACCAATTAAAAGATGCTAATTACAACAACCAATTCAGTAGAAGGCAAAAAAGTAGTTAAATACATAGGCCTTGTAAGTGGCGAAACCATTATCGGTGCCAATATTTTTAAAGATCTTTTTGCCGGAATACGAGACATCGTTGGAGGCAGATCGGGATCGTATGAACAAGTATTAAGAGAAGGTAAAAATACTGCGATTAATGAAATGCAGCAATACGCAGCCGCAATGGGTGCAAATGCCATAATCGGGGTAGATTTAGATTATGAAACAGTAGGTAGCGGCGGCAGCATGTTAATGGTTGCTGCAACAGGAACCGCTGTAGTAATAGAATAACAAACAAAGGCCCTAAAATTTAGGGCCTTTGTTTTATTATAGCGACAATATCTCTACCAGTTTTAACCAGGCAGGACTTATTTCTTTTGCATCAATATGCTTAATAGCATGATTAAATGGCGTAAAAACAATTTCCTTATTCTTTTGTCCAACCATTACGCCTGTTTGTCCGGCTAAAAGCCCTTCAACAGCAACCACACCTAAGCGGCTAGCCAAAACTCTATCCATGCAGCTTGGCTTACCTCCACGCTGAATATGGCCCAGTACAGAAACCCTGATGTCATACGCCGGAAATTTCTCTTTAAGAACCTCGCCAACATTAAAGCCGCCACCGATCTCATCACCTTCGGCAACAATAATTATTTTTGATGCTTTATCCTTACGTCCGGTCTCAAGTCTGGTAACCAAACCATCAATACCCATATTTGCTTCAGGTATCATAATCGCCTCAGCGCCTACCCCTATTCCACTTCTTAAAGCAATAAGACCAGAATCACGGCCCATCACTTCAACAATAAATAAACGGTCGTGAGATTCTGCAGTATCTCTGATTTTATCTACAGCATTAATAACGGTATTAATTGCAGTATCATAACCTATTGTAAAATCAGTTCCTTCCAGATCATTATCAATAGTTCCAGGCAAACCTATAACAGGATAATCAAATTCGTGTGTAAACAAATCTGCCCCCGTAAAAGTACCATCACCACCAATAACAATTAATGCATCTATGTTATTTTTCTTTAATTGATCGTACGCCTGTTGTCTTCCTTCTTTGGTTCGGAATGAATCACTCCTTGCCGTTTTCAAAATCGTTCCTCCACGTTGAATGATATTTGCTACCGACTTACGGTCCATTTCAATAAAGTCGCCATTCACCAGTCCTTCGTAGCCTCTTAAAATACCAGTAACTTGTAAATCGTAGTAAATTGCTGCCCTTACTACTGCTCGTATTGCAGCGTTCATTCCGGGAGCATCGCCTCCAGATGTTAATACACCTATGTTTTTAATCTTATTCATTTGGTTTTTCAGCTTGTTTGAATTTATCTAAACCACTTTGTAAATATGCAGCATATTCTTTTGCATCAAAAATCGCCCCCTGTGGTTTAACTAAGGGAATTAGATCATGTCCCGCCAATACATAGAAAGGCTGAGAGTTAGATCCATATTTTGTAGCCTGGAAATCACCGTTCCACTTGCCCAGATCATCTGTTGTTGTTCTCAGAATCTCCGAATAATGAACTTTTTCCTTCGGCATTTTAATTTTGCGTTCATCCACATAAAGCTGTATCAATACGTATTCGTTAATTATACGTCCTACCTCAGCATCTATCCATACTTTATCTTCCATTTTGCGGCAGTTTACACATGCCCAGCCTGTAAAATCTATCATAACAGGCTTGTTTACCTTTTTAGCATAAGCTAAGCCTTCTTCCAGATCAAAAAACGGAGTAAAACCAATTGGTTTTTTAAATACATCATCGTATTTCACTTTAGAAGGAAACTCGGTATCCACTTTTGATTGCGATGAGCCGTTCCCATTAAGGATAAAATCCTGAGTATTCATTGGCGGTGCAAGGCCACTTAAAACGCTTACCGGGGCGCCCCATAAACCAGGCACCATGTAAATGGCAAACGAAAACGAAAGTATGGCAAGGAATAATCGTGGTACCGATACATATGGCAGGTCACTGTCGTGCGAAAACTTGAGTTTCCCCAATAAATAAATACCCATTAAGAAGAAAATCACGATCCACAGCACCAGGAACACCTCACGGTCGAACCATTCCCAATGCCAAACCAAATCGGCAGCAGAAAGGAATTTCAACGCTAAAGCAAGCTCAAGGAAACCAAGGCAAACCTTCACGCTATTCAACCATCCCCCTGATTTAGGCATGCTGCTTAAAAAGCCAGGGAAGATCGCCGACAAGGTAAATGGAAGCGCCAGTGCCAGCGAGAAACCAAACATCCCTACAGCCGGCGCAAGTAACTCACCTTTTGAACTCGCATCTACAAGCAAAGTTCCAATAATAGGCCCTGTGCACGAAAAGGAAACCAAAGCCAAAGATGCAGCCATAAAAAAGATGCCTCCTAAACCTTTGCTGTTATCTGCCTTATTGTCAATTTTATTAACGAAAGAACTTGGTAATGTAATCTCAAATGCGCCAAAAAAGGAGATGGCAAAAACGACCAGTAGAATAAAGAAGAAGAAATTAAACAGTCCGCTACTACTCAACGCGTTTAGGCCTGCCGAGCCAAATAATACCGTAATTAACAGCCCGAAAGCAACGTAAATAACAATAATAGAGAGGCCGTAAATAATTGCCTGCCCAATCCCTTTATTCTTGCTGCCGGCCCTTTTTGTAAAATAACTTATGGTAAGCGGTACCATTGGGAAAATACAAGGCATTAAAAATGCTAAAAACCCACCAACAAGACCAGCGATAAAAGTTTGCCAAAGTGTTTTCTTGTGATCAGCCTCATCAGATACAACGGCAGTAGCCGGCTTATCCTTTGCCTGATCTATAGATGTACTCTGTGCTATAGTATCTTTTTTTACCGTGTCTTTTACAATGTTGTTTACTGCACTATCCTGAGCAGAACCAACTTCAGTAAAAACCAGATCATCCGTTCCGGTCGAATCCTGAACCTGAGTAGCGGCAAATCCATGCCCCGTCATTGTTACAATAAAAAGAAAGAACAAGCTCAGTACTAAAAGTGTTTTTTTCATCCGCATTCCTATTACCTATTTAAAACCCATGAAAAACCCCGCCATTATATTCATTTTCATGATGAGGGCGTGAAATTACTTATAATTTTTTATTTAAAGACGGTGTTGTAACCGCTAAGTGTTAATTTTACCATTAGCTAATAATCCCTTAAAACCCTTGAAATAAAAAAAGGGTGCTCTGAAAACTCAAAACACCCTTTTCTTTATCTGTATCAGCTTATTTTACCGGAATGCTGAAGCTTACTTCTTCAGGAGGCAAACACTGTTTATCGTTACATACCATAAATTCTACTTTTCCCTTCACAGTAGTAGCACCTTTATTCAATTTGATTTTTTGCTGAAAGGTAACCCCGTTGCCAAAATAGCTAACGTTCATTTTAAAATTCTCATCGTAATAATTTATTGCCTTAGGCTCTGTAGTCTTTCCAGTAAGTGCGTAATCACTTGATGGACTAAAAGTAAAAGTTGTTTTACTTGGGCCGCCTGGTTTCAGATTTTGAGAATAAATATGCCAGCCATCTTCAATATTTGCCTTAATATAAAGTATTGCTTCTGTTTTACTTACTTTCTTAGCTGCGTAAGCCCATGTTACAGGTTTTTCAATTTGAGCTACCGCCCCTAGAACTGTAAATAAGACTAATGTTAATACCAAACTTATTCTTTTCATCTGTAATTGTTTTTTAATTTTTATGTTCCTTAATCCTTTAAAAATTCAACCTCTTTAAAGTTATATATTCTTTCCTTACCAGAGGTTAAAAGAACCAGTTGTCCTGCTTCAGTAATTCTGGTTATTGTAGCTTCAAAAACCTCGCCATTCTGTCTGTAAAAACCCAGTTTATTAAATCTGTACAGGTTTTCAAGGTACTCTTTCATCAGGCTATTGTAATTTCCTGCTTTCAATTGAAGGTACTGACTTTCAATATGACTGCAAATTTCAGCTAATAGCTCAATTAAATTAACATCGTGCTGTAAAATTTCATATAACGATGTTGCTACTTTGGTCTTCTCAATATCAAATTTTTGCTGGTTAACGTTCATTCCTATGCCAACAATGCTCGATTTAAAACTATTCCCAGACAAGCTATTTTCAATTAAAACGCCTCCTATTTTACTGTCATTATAGTAAATATCGTTAGGCCATTTCACCGTTATTCCGTCCTTTACAAAGCGGCCTAAAGCCTTGTTAATGCCGTTACTAACCGCTATATTTAGCATAAATTGCTTGTTTATGGGTAGAAATGCCGGTTTTAGAAAGATGCTGAATGTCAGGTTTAATCCGGGCTCACTGTACCAGGTGTTTTCCTGTTGTCCTCTGCCCGCAAATTGGTTATCTGCCATAATAACAGTTCCTTCCGGTAATGGCTCGGATTTTGACACCATCATCTTCAAAAAGTTATTGGTAGAATCAACGGCTGATAATCTGATAAGATTTTGACCAACAAATAATGTTGAAAAAGTGTTATTTTGCAAGTGTTGATTGTATATTTGTTTATCAAAATTAAAACATTTTAATGGTAAAAAAGAAAATCGTAAACCTTTCTACATACCTCTCAGAAATAGCCGTACACGGCATACAGGAAAAAAAAGGCAATGATATTGTCCGCCTGGACCTAAGAGATCTTAACAGTTCCGTTTCTGACTATTTTATTATCTGCAGCGCTAATTCAGCCACTCAGGTTAAGGCAATTGCCGATAGCGTAGAAGAAGAAATCTATAAAAATACTCAAACTAATCCTTGGCGCAAAGAAGGACAAGATGCTGCCGAATGGATAATCCTGGATTATTTTGACGTTGTTGTCCACATATTTAAAACTGAAAAGCGAGACTTTTATGGGATAGAAGACCTGTGGGGCGATGCCCAGGCAACCTCCTATAAAAGCGCATAATCATTTACTTCCACATTTTTTGATATAACGATGAAAGAGAACCCGAATACAAAACCCAAACTAATAAAGAGAATTCCAAATATTCCGAAGAAGCCTCAAAAAGGTTCAAAATTCAATATTTTTTGGGTTTATGCAGCTATTATTTTAGGACTGATATTATTGCAGTTCCTATTCAATGCCGATACCAGCAAACCAATTACCTACCGCGTTTTTGAAAAAGAAATGCTTTTGCCGGGTGATGTACAAAAATTAGTAGCCTACAAGCACGAAGATCTTGTAAAAATTGAGGTATACATTAAAAAAGACAAGCTAAATCAACCTAAGTACAAAGAGTACCAAAACAAAAGCAATTTTGGAACAAACACAGGCCCTATAGCTTATTTTACGGCCGGATCAATGGACGCGCTTGATACGCAATTAAAGGAATCTCAGAAAAACCTTCCTCCCGATCAGCAGATTTTAGCAGAAAAAGAAACCAGACAAAGTTCGTTTAACTCGTGGTTCTTCACTGTAATTATCCCTGTTCTGTTGTTCATTGGCTTCTGGATCTTTATTATGCGCCGTATGGGCGGTGGTGCAGGTGGCGGTGGCGGTCAGATTTTCAATATCGGGAAATCTAAAGCAACCCTGTTCGATAAAGAGAGCCAGGTAAACGTAACATTTAATGATGTTGCCGGCCTCGAAGAAGCAAAACAAGAGGTAATGGAAATTGTAGATTTCCTTAAAAACCCTAAAAAATATACCAACCTGGGCGGTAAAATACCTAAAGGAGCACTATTAGTAGGCTCTCCGGGAACTGGTAAAACATTATTGGCTAAAGCCGTTGCCGGCGAAGCGCAAGTTCCTTTCTTCTCACTTTCAGGTTCTGATTTCGTAGAAATGTTTGTGGGTGTTGGAGCATCACGTGTCCGTGATTTGTTTAAACAGGCTAAAGACAAAGCACCATGTATCATCTTTATTGACGAGGTTGATGCAATTGGTCGTGCCCGTGGTAAAAACAGCATGATGGGCGGTAACGATGAGCGTGAAAACACATTAAATCAGCTATTGGTTGAAATGGATGGTTTTGGTACCGATTCTGGTATCATTATCCTTGCTGCTACCAACAGACCTGACGTACTGGATACAGCCTTGTTAAGACCGGGAAGGTTTGACAGACAAATCTCTATTGACAAACCTGATTTGGTTGGTCGTGAGCAGATCTTCAAAGTTCACCTTACCCCTATTAAAACCTCTCAGGAAGTTGATGCTAAAAAACTTTCTGCCCAAACTCCAGGCTTTGCCGGAGCAGAAATCGCCAACGTTTGTAACGAGGCTGCACTTATCGCCGCCCGTCGCAACAAAGAAAGCGTTGACATGCAAGACTTCCAGGACGCAATTGACCGTGTTATTGGTGGTTTAGAGAAGAAAAACAAAATCATTTCACCAGAAGAAAAAAGAATCGTTGCTTATCACGAAGCTGGTCACGCAATTGCAGGATGGTTCCTGGAACATGCAGATCCACTTGTAAAGGTATCTATAGTTCCTCGTGGCGTTGCCGCATTAGGATATGCACAATACTTACCTAAAGAGCAGTTCCTGTATACTACGGAGCAATTAACTGACGGTATGTGTATGACAATGGGTGGTAGAGTAGCCGAAGACATTGTGTTCGGTAAAATCTCTACAGGCGCTCAAAATGACCTTGAAAGAATTACCAAGCTATCATACGCAATGGTTACCATCTATGGTATGAACAGCACTATTGGTAACGTGTCGTTCCACGATCCTCAAAATGAGTATAACTTTAATAAGCCGTACTCAGAGAAAACATCTGAAATGATTGACCACGAAGTACGTATCCTTATTTCACAGGTTTACGACAGAACAAAACAATTACTTACAGATAAAAGAGATGGCTTAGAAAAGCTTGCTCAGAAACTAATAGAAAAAGAGATTCTTTTCCAGGCAGATTTAGAAGAAATCTTAGGAAAACGTCCTTTTGATAACCGCACCACTTACGACGAGTTTGTAAACGGTACAGGCGATCAAAAACCTGCAGCAGAAGGCCTTTTACATGAAGGTGTTGGAGAAACTACAGATCCTTCAGCTTCTATAACGCCAACTAATACAGAGTCTTAATTACAATATTTATGGGGCAGCCATTTCGCAATAAACGAAATGGCTGCAAATCCCTTTTTTTATGCAAGAAAATATTTCCTCCAAAGAGTTAATGCTGAAAAAGATAAGGAAGGCGCTTCTTGAAAAAAGAGACAACCCTTATCCAAATTTAGAAGATACCCCACTGTACACAGAAAATACAGAGTATCCGGAGGTATTATTTGCAGAACAACTTACCGCCGTTTCGGGCAATTTCATCTACTGCGAAAACGGAATAGAATTTATTGAAAACATCCTTCAGCTTGCAGACCGCTTTAACTGGCGTAAAATATACTGCTGGGAGCCTGAATTACAAGAACTCTTAACAGAATACGAATTCCCTTTTTATAAAACAGACAAAGATTTTGACCTGGCCGAAGTTGGAATTACTTTATGTGAAGCCCTTATTGCACGTAATGGTTCCGTAATGGTTTCCAACCAAAATGCAGCCGGTCGCAGACTTAGTATCTTCCCTCATCATCACATTGTTATTGCCAGAACAGGACAGCTTGTAATGGATCTTAAAGATGCTTTTAAGCTCATCAAAGACAAATACGGTAGTCAAATCCCATCAATGATCAGCACCATAACAGGACCAAGCAGAACAGCAGATATTGAAAAAACATTGGTTCTTGGAGCACACGGACCAAAAGAATTATTTGTATTTTTAATTGAAGATTTCTCTTAAAATTTTTATTTCTAATATAATAGTTCTATTTTTATACTGTATACCAAAACAGTCTGCGGTTCATAATGAGCAATAAAACAAACTTACACTCGGTTATTACAGGTACAGGTAGCTATATTCCCGAAAACATCATTTCTGGCGACTCTTTTTTAACCTCCACATTTTACGATAATGGAGTGGCTTTGGAAAAAGACATCAACGAAGTAATAAATAAATTTGCAGAGATCACAGAGATTCTTGAGAGACGCTATGTTGATGACAATATTGTAAATAGCGACATAGCAGCTATTGCTGCTCAACGCGCAATTGACGATACCGGAATAGACAAAGAAACTTTAGATCATATCATATTCTGCCATAATTTCGGAGACGTAAAAAGCGGCAGTAATCGCATGGATATCCTTCCTTCCCTGGCCGCCAAGGTAAAGCAAACCCTGCATATCCTAAATCCCGATTGCGTTGCCTATGATATCATATTTGGTTGCCCGGGTTGGGTTCAAGGCGCCATACAAGCCAATTATCTCATTCAAAGTGGCGATGCAAAACGAGTAATGGTTATTGGTGCAGAAACGCTTTCCAGAATAACCGATCCTCATGACCGCGACAGCATGATCTTCTCTGATGGCGCAGCAGCTGTTATTTTTGAAGCTCAGGAATCTGAAAACCCATTAGGTATTGTTGCTCACAAAACACAAACCTATGCGGTTGATTATGGCTCGTTACTGGTAATGGGCAAAAGCAACAACCCGAGCGAGTGTAATGGCAATACTTACCTTAAAATGAATGGCCGCAAGCTCTATGAGTTTGCCGTTATAAATGTTCCTCAAGTAGTTAAAAAGGCTATAGACAAAGCAGAAATAGACATTAAAGATGTTAAAATTGTTTTCATACATCAGGCAAACGGGAAAATGGATACCGCCATTATGAAACGCTTATTTAAGCTTTATGATTTGGATACGGTACCGGAAAATCTAGTTCCTATGACCATTTCATGGTTAGGAAATAGCTCTGTAGCTACTATACCAACACTGCTGGACCTGGTTCTAAAAGAAAAGGTAGAAGGCTATAAAGTAAAGAAAGGTGATTACGCCGTATTTGCCTCTGTAGGGGCAGGCATGCACATCAATGCTTTTGTTTATCGTTTTTAAGCTATAGTTTTAGTCAGCATTTTTATCAATTCTTTTGATACCGGCCTTTGCCTGCGTCTCAATGCTGCTTTCATAATCGTGGTTTTTCATTTGAATGGCAACATTGAAAAAAGCTTTAGCCTTTAAGAAGTTTGCTTTCTTTTCGTAAATCTTACCAATCTGCAATGCAGAATTTGCTGCAAAATAGTACTTCAGGTTTTTCCCTGTATTAATGGCATTCTGATAGCTGGTAAGCGCTATATCATCCTTTCCAAGCTCATCATTTATACGCCCCAGACGATAATAGTATTCCGTTTTATCCCTGGCAGAGGCAAAACTATCCCCTTTGCTGTCTTTTAGCTCTTCCAGTGCTTTATTGTAATAACCGCCATCAAACAATAGCCTTGCTTTTAAAAGCTCTTTATTTGGCATTGATTCGCCTGCTTCATTAAGCGCCTGCTTATCCTTTTCCTGATAAGTATAGCCTGCCGACTTAACCTTGTTCATAAACGCAGTATAAGCCCCCGTATCGCCTTTTAGTAGCGAGACCCAGCCTAAGTGCAGGTTTGCGTCTTTAATGTAATTAGCGCCTTTATTAAGCTGCAAAAAACGGCCAAAGTTCTGTCCAGATGAATAGTCAAGTTTATTGAGCTTTGCAGAACCCAGCAAAAACTCCAGATAAGGAAAAGATTGATACTCCGGACCAGCTGGTCTGTTATTTAAAATACTGATGGCCTCATCATTGTGGCCGTTCTTTGAGCACACCAATGCCTGCAAATATGTTTTTAACAGACTACTCTCTGCAATTCTGGAGGTGTATTTCATTGTTTTGCTGTAGGCCGAAGGGCTATGTGCTATATCATTCAGCACAAATACGTAATAGAACACCACTTCTTCATAGAATGGCTCAAATTTAGATTTGGGCAGGCTTTCCGACAACTTATCGAGCATTGCTATTCCGCTTTGAAGATTCCCTTTTATACCGAACGTAGAAAGTGTGCTCTTCAAAATTCCATCTGGCAGGTTACCCAAAAAAGCATTGATCAGGCCTAGCCCTTTTGCGTTTAATGTAAATGCCGGAAATTTCTTGTTGTTATCCTGTAATAAGCCATTGGCCTTTTTAATTTCCCTTGCGGCAGTAAAGTATTCACCGTATCGCCCCCTAATTAAAGCCCATTGTAAGTTTATCTCGGCCTGCGCATATAAATAGTATGGTGATAACTTATCACCATCAGCGATTTGGTCTAACCGTGTAGATTTATTTTCTTTTAGCTTGTCAAATTCCGTCTTGCTTTCCGTGGTAAGCAAATAAAAATAATCAACATAGTTTTCCAGTAAAGGAACCATTCCATTGTCAGGATGAAGCTTTTTCTCAGCAGCAATCAGCTGCCTGGCGGTGTTTAGCTTAAGCTCAAATATGTTCTGGTAAGCTTTTAAGCAATTGGCATTAAAGTCGAAATTTGCATAAATAGCTGTTGGCGAAAGCAACAAAAAAACAATCAGCACGCATTTATATACAGAACCGGAAATCATATTCATAACTAAGGCAAGGATTAACTAAATCTTAATGCTTTGCTGCAAGCAAAAATTCTTCCACAAAAAAGAAGGTGTATCATATGATAATGATACACCTTCTTTTTTTATGCTTTCGCGGTGCTAAATCAGCCGTCATCCCGAGAAACCAAGATATCTCTCCTATCGTCGAGATGACGAGATTAGTCGCAACAACAACTTTACTTATGCCGGTAACTCTTCCTGAGTAAGTGCCTCATCAACTAAAATCCTTCCACAATGCTCGCAAACAATGATTTTCTTGCGTTGACGGATATCTAATTGACGCTGAGGTGGAATCTGGTTAAAACAACCTGAACATGAATCACGGTCGATAGTAACAACAGCAAGGCCGTTATTAGCATTTCCTCTTAATCTCTTATATGCAGTTAAAAGTCTGTCTTCAATTTGAGTTTCAGCTTTTTCAGCTTTTTTACTTAACGACTGCTCTTCTTTTTCAGTTTCAGCAGTAATTGTTTGCAGCTCTCCTTTTTTGATATCAAGATCTTTTCTTCTCGACTCTAAATCAGCAAGTGCTTTTTCGTAAACTTCAGTTTTTTGAGTGATATCAAAACCAAACTCTCTGATCTTTTTCTCGCAAACCTGAATCTCAAGCGTTTGGATCTCAACCTCCTTAGTTAAAGCATCATATTCACGATTGTTTTTAACATCTTTTAATTGGGTCTCGTATTTTTTGATCAGGCCTTGAGCTTCCTTAATCATATTTTTACGCGTTACAATGGCGTCTTCAGTATCATCCAATTCACTTTTGAATTTTTGTATACGTGTTTCCAGTCCTTCAACCTCATCTTCAAGGTCAGCCACTTCCATTGGCAATTCACCACGTATCTGACGTATTTTATCGATCTTAGTATGAAGAGTTTGTAATTCGTATAAAGCTTTTAGCTTTTGCTCTACAGTTTGTTCCATTAAATGAAATAATTTATGGGGTTTGTGTTATGCTCCGTTAAACGGATTGCAAAGTTAGGAAATTTTTCTTGAATAATATCTATCAACAAATTAGATGTAAATTGTTCACTTTCAAAGTGTCCGATATCGGCGATAACCAATTTTTCATCGGCATCAAAAAACTCATGATATTTAAAATCTGCTGTTACAAAAGCATCGGCACCGGCTGCAATGGCATCTTTAAGCAAAAAACTTCCCGATCCACCGCAAACAGCCACCTTTTTAATCCTTTTAGGCAGCAATTTAGTATGTCTTATTACCTCGGCATCCATTCTGTCTTTAACTAAATGAAGAAAGTCTTTTCCGTCCATTTCGTGTTCCAGCCAGCCAATCATTCCGGCGCCAACTGTATCTAACCTGTTTTCTAAAGGATAAATATCATAGGCAACCTCCTCATAAGGATGATTCTCAAACAAGGCCAGAAGCACTTTTCTCTCATCCTGAACTAAAAAAACAGTTTCTATCCTTACTTCTGACTCATGGTGCTGAACCCCCTTTTCGCCTACAAAAGCATTGGTATCCTCTCCGGCCTTAAATGTTCCGGTACCTTCGGCATTAAAACTGCACTCGCTGTAATTACCAATGCGGCCAGCTCCTGCTTCAAACAAAGCCGATCTTACCTGAGCAGCCTGAGCAGTCGGACAAAATGTCACCATTTTTTTTAACAAGGATGTTTTCGGACTCAAAATCTTAACGTTTTTTAATCCAAGACGCTGACTAATCACCCCGTTAACACCATATTTTACATGGTCGAGGTTTGTATGAATAGCATAAAGCGCAATATTATGCCTTATAGCTCTTAGTACAACCCGCTCCACATAGTTCTTTCCAGTAAGCTTTTTGAGCCCCTTAAAAACGATAGGATGATGGGTGATAATCAAATTACAGTTCTGAGCAATGGCTTCATCTACAATGGCCTCCGTGCAATCGAGGGCAACAAGTGCTCCGTGTATTTCCTGATCAGCATTTCCGATAAGTAATCCCGAATTATCATAATCTTCCTGATAATTCAAGGGAGCAAACGCTTCCAGATGTTTTATTAAAATCGCTAACCTCATAAGATGTAAATTTACAATATGCACAACAAAATTTCACTTTAAAATAAAAAGAGATTGCACAGCGTGTACAATCTCTTTTTATTTTAAAGTGTACTATTCTATTGAATATTCCCCATTTTAACCATCTGTAAACTTTCAAACACCATACGCTGGTTGTATTCAAAAGCAAGAGTCTTATGGTTTATTAAATCAATAATAGTTCCTATAAAACATAACCCAACTGTAAAGAAATATAGCACTCCCATACCAATCTGGTTTACCAAAAATCTTGGCAATCCCGGCACAAAGAAACCTAAAATGCAATACAGCACCATATCGTCCGGATTTCGTCTTTTACTTCCGTAAATCATTAAAAACCCTCTCAACTGTTGTTCACTAAATCCTGTAGTTGCAGTTTGCAAGTACGAATATTCCTGAGGTGTGATACCCGGCAATGACATAAATGGTGAATCAAACATATCCTTCCTCCTTATATTTTAAAATTTTATTCCTTTTAATTCTTAATTTTATCAGCACAACAATCCTGTACACAATAATCAGCAGGGCAGGTATTCCAAACCAATGGAGCTTAATGCTCTCTGCAATATTACCATGAAACAGCTGCGTTAAAGCTCTTCCAATTCCACATCCCGGGCACCAATCTATCCCCATGTTTGCTAGCGGACAAAGGGTAAAGTGATGTTCATGGCCATGTACCTGTGGTTGCGCTAATCCCAGCAACACTAAAGCCGTTATCCAAAAAATGAGTTCTAATGGTATGCGGCTCAGCATTTTCATGTTATCCTCTTTTTATTTTAGATTGATTAATAGAGACTTTGTTACATCTAAAGCTAATCATAAATCTTACATTTGCATTGTGAACATCCGCGACCTGATTAATAGATACAAAACAGATGAACGCATTGTAGCATTGGCAAAAGCCCTTAATGCGGGCAAAGGTAATAAACTTCAGCTAAAAGGACTAGTTGGTTCTGCCGATGCAACAATTGCAACAGCTACTTATTTTCTGCTCCATAAACCAATTTTATTTGTGTTACCGGATAGGGAAGAGGCATCCTATTTTCTTGCAGATCTGGAAAGTATTCTGGATAAAGAAGTACTTTTATTTCCTTCTTCATTCCGCAAACCTTTTGAATTTACACAGGTTGACACCGCAAATGTACTGGCCAGGGCCGAAGTATTAAACGAACTAAACCACCATTCTGAATATGGCAAAATAGTAGTTACATACCCCGAAGCCCTCGCAGAAAAGGTAATAAACCGTTCTCTTCTCGAAAAAAATACCCTCGAAATTAGTCTGGGCGCTAAACTAGGCATCGATTTCATAAATGAGTTCCTGATAGACTACGATTTTAATCGTACCGATTTCGTTTACGAACCCGGTCAGTTTTCAATCCGTGGTGGTATAGTAGATATTTTTTCTTTCTCACATGATCTGCCTTATCGTATAGAATTTTTTGGCGATGAAATTGAAAGCATCCGAACCTTCGAAATAGAAAGTCAGCTGTCTGTTGAAGATGTAAAAAGCCTCACCATCATCCCAAATGTTCAATCAAAATATTTGACAGAAAGCAACATCAGCTTGCTCGACTATATAGAAAAAGACACCCAGCTTTGGTTTAGAGATGTAGAATTTACCCTCGACATTGTTAAATCCGGCTACAAAAAGGCTGTTGAGCTTTGGAAAGCTTTGCCGGTTAAAGAAAAAGCAGAAAATCAAGACTGGATTGACCCTAAATTTGCCTTTACCGACGAAAAAATGATGGCCGATATGCTGCAGGATTTTCTTCTGGTTGAATTTGGAAAGCAATTTTTTTACAAAACAGATCAGGTTTTTCAGTTCGAAACAAAACCACAGCCATCCTTTAATAAAGACTTTAACCTGCTTATTCACAACATCAAAGAAAATGAAAAGCAAGGCATCCATAACTTCATTTTTAGCTCCTCAACCAAGCAAACCGAACGTTTATACGCCATATTAGACGATATAGATAAAACGGCAAAGTTTACCCCGGTAAACATCCCTTTAAGAGAAGGATTTGTTGACGCGCAACAACATGTGGCCTTTTATACCGACCACCAGATTTTTGATCGTTTTTACAAATACAAGCTCAAAAGAGGCTATCAGCGCAGTCAGGCCATAACTTTAAAAGAACTCAGAGATTTAAAGCCGGGCGATTTTGTGACCCATATAGACCATGGTATAGGTAAATATGCCGGTTTGGAAAAGGTAGAAGTAAACGGAAAAACACAGGAAATGATCAGACTGGTATATGCCGATAATGACCTGCTTTACGTAAACATCAACTCCCTAAACCGCATTGCAAAATACAGCGGTAAAGACGGTACTGCCCCTAAAATGAACAAGCTGGGTACCGAGGCATGGGACAAGCTTAAAAAGACCACCAAAAAAAAAGTTAAAGATATAGCCCGCGACCTGATTAAGCTGTATGCCTTAAGAAAATCGCAGGTTGGTACCGCTTTCGATCCCGATGGCTATCTGGAAACAGAACTGGAGGCATCCTTCATTTACGAAGACACCCCGGATCAGGAAAAGGCCACAAATGATGTTAAAAAAGACATGGAAGCCCCTCATCCAATGGATAGGCTTGTATGCGGCGATGTAGGCTTTGGTAAAACAGAGATCGCTATACGTGCTGCCTTTAAAGCCGTTGCAAACGGCAAACAAGCAGCAGTATTGGTGCCTACCACCATTTTGGCCTTACAACACTTTAAAACCTTCTCGGGTCGTTTAAAAGGCTTCCCTTGCAATGTCGACTACATTAACCGTTTTAAAACCAATAAACAGATAAAAGATACGCTTGCAGCTGTTGTTGATGGCAAAGTAGATATCATTATTGGTACCCACCGTTTACTGAGCAAGGATGTAAAGTTCAAAGATCTGGGCATCATGATCATTGATGAGGAACAAAAATTCGGTGTAGCATCAAAAGAAAAACTGAAAGCTTTGAGGGTGAATGTAGATACCCTAACCCTTACCGCCACCCCAATTCCGCGTACACTCCATTTTTCGTTAATGGGAGCGAGGGATCTTTCCATCATGAGCACTCCGCCACCTAACAGACAAGCTGTAAATACAGAATTACACGTTTTTAACGATAAACTGATTCAGGAAGCCGTTCAATTTGAACTTGATCGTGGCGGACAGGTATTCTTTATCCATAACCGCGTAAACGACCTTCCGCAATTGGGAGGTTTAATACAACGTCTGGTTCCAAAAGCACGCATAGGTATTGCCCACGGGCAGCTTGATGGCGACGCGCTTGAGGATGTAATGCTTGATTTTATAAATGGCGAAAAGGATGTATTAGTTGCCACAACAATTATTGAGGCAGGTTTGGATATTCCAAACGCAAACACCATCATCATTAACCATGCACATATGTTTGGGCTAAGCGACCTGCACCAGATGCGTGGCAGGGTAGGTAGGTCCAACAAAAAAGCTTTCTGTTACCTGCTAAGTCCTCCACTTTCTACCTTAACCTCTGAGGCCCGCAAAAGACTTAGTGCCATAGAAGAGTTTTCAGACCTCGGGAGCGGCTTTAACATCGCGATGAGGGATTTGGACATCCGCGGCAGCGGAAACCTGTTAGGAGCGGAGCAAAGTGGCTTTATTGCCGAAATAGGTTTCGAAATGTATCACAAAATACTTGACGAAGCCATACAGGAGCTCAAAGCAGATGAGTTTAAAGGCCTGTTTAAAGATGAGCCGGAACGCCCTTTTGTTACCTTTACACAGATAGACACCGATTTGGAATTATACATTCCGGATGATTATGTAACCAACATTACCGAGCGGTATAATCTATACACCGAGTTGTCTAAAATAGAGAACGAAACCCAGTTAAAAGCATTTGAGCTGAGTTTAAAAGATCGGTTTGGTCCGGTTCCAAAGCCAGTTAAAACCATGCTGAATGTATTGAGATTGCAATGGGTGGCCAAAAAACTGGCTTTTGAAAAAATAACCTTCAAAAAAGGCACTTTACGCGGTTATTTCATAACAGACAAACAATCTTCGTTTTTTGATTCAACAATGTTCAATAAAATATTGCACTTTGCACAAATCCACCCCCGGCTATGTAATTTAAAAGAAGTTAAAGACAGCTTAAGGATTGCCTTTGATAACCTTAACACAGTTGATGAAGCAGTAGAAATGCTCGAAATGGTGGTTAATTAATTTAAAGCGAAATGAATCCGCAAATACTGAAAGATCTGGTTACCATGCAAATGCCATTTGGCAAATATAAAGGACGTATTATATGCGATCTGCCGGAATCTTACCTGATCTGGTTTCATAAAGAAGGTTTTCCTCCCGGGAAACTTGGCGAAATGATTGCAACACTTTATGAGATTAAACTTAACGGCCTGGAGTATTTGCTTCAACCGCTAAAGAACCCCAATCGTTAGTCTCATTTCTCTCCAAAATTCTTGTTTTTTAGCCTATTTTTTTATTTATCGTTATAGTGTTGTAGGGCCTTTGTTTAAGTACAAAATCTTCAAAGTCCATGTTGAGTCCATGGTAAGTCCAT